>Ga0308160_10000296_pt1 | contig 112493 bp, 90 predicted proteins | sample PhyFR1_FD_201036 | JGI IMG/M metagenome (GOLD analysis project Ga0308160, IMG submission 201036) | Phyllosphere microbial communities from UC Gill Tract Community Farm, Albany, California, United States - DLSLF.R1 | ecosystem: Host-associated > Plants > Phyllosphere > Unclassified | place...
TCGGGGCAGCCATGCGTAAGTTGGTGCACCTCTGCTATGGCGTCTTGAAGACGAGAAAAAGGTACACCTCGGATCACGCTCAGCTTGCTTGACATCCGAGACGGTATCTACGTCGGCACCACGGCCGATCCATATGATGCGTTAACGCCAACACAAAGTCGGCACCGTGGCCGATCCATCCGGCGCGTTAACGCCAGCACAAATAAAAACAGGCGCCCTCGGGCGCCTGTCTATTTATATAGAGCGTGCAGCAATCAACGCAGCGCCAGCGGCGCCGCGCGCCGGCTGAGTGCCGGTCCCGTACCCTGCTCGGCGAGCTTGAACACCGACAGCGCCCCGGTCAGCTGCCCGGTCTGCTCGGTCAGCGATTCCGCTGCCGCCGACGCTTCCTCGACCAGGGCCGAGTTCTGCTGGGTCATCTCGTCCATGCTGTCGATGGCGCGGCCGATGTCCTCGATGCCTTCGGTCTGGCGCTGGCCGGCCGTGGTGATGTCGAGCATGATGTCGTGCACCTTCTTCACCGATTCCACGATCTGGCCCATGGTCACGCCGGCCTGGTCGACCAGCGCGCTGCCGGCATTCACCTTCGACACCGAGTCGCCGATCAATTCCTTGATCTCTTTCGCCGCCGCCGCCGAACGCTGGGCCAGGTTGCGCACCTCGCCGGCCACGACCGCGAAGCCGCGGCCCTGCTCGCCGGCGCGCGCCGCCTCGACTGCCGCGTTCAGCGCCAGGATGTTGGTCTGGAAGGCGATGCCGTCGATCACCGAGATGATCTCGACGATCTTCTTGGCCGAGGTGTTGATGTCGCCCATGGTGGCAACCACGCCGCCGACCACCTGGCCGCCGCGGGTGGCGATGTCGGTGGCGTTCACCACCAGCGCATTCGCTTCGCTGGCATTCGCCGCGTTCTGGCGCACGGCGCCGGTCAGTTCGTCCATGGCGCGCGCGGTGCGCTCCAGGCTGGCCGCCTGCGATTCGGTGCGGCCGGCCAGGTCGGCGTTGCCGCTGGCGATTTCGGCGCTGGCCACGGCGATCGTCTCGGCCGAGCCCTTGATCTCGGCCACCATCGTCGCCAGGCGGGCACGCATGTCCCTCAGTGCCACCAGCAGGCTGGTGCTGTCTTTCGCGTCGGTGCGGATGTCCATCGCCAGGTCGCCGGCCGCCACGGCACGGGCGATCTCGCGGGCGTATTCCGGCTCGCCGCCCAGCTGCTGCCAGATGGTGCGCACCACGAACCACGACACCGTGGCCAGGCTGGCGATCACGATCAGCGCGGTCAGGATCATGGTCCACAGCACGCGGCGCACATTGCCTTCGCTGCTGGCGATGCCGGCCTTGAACTGGTCTTTCGCCTTGGCCTGGGTCTTTTCCAGGTCCGAGGTCAGGACCGCCAGGGTGCTCTGCATCTTGCCGACCACGGCTTGCGGGTCGCCTCCCTCCATCTCGAGCATGATGCGCGCGGCCGACAGCGCCGGCGCATAGTAATCGTTGAATTCCTTCAGCAGGCGTGCGCCGTTGGCGGCCTGGCCGTCGATGGCGCCGAACTGCTGCAGGTGGGCGCGGACCTTGTCGGCCTGCTTGCCGACTTCGTCGATGCGCGCCTTGTCGCCTTCGGTGACGGCGTCGCGCAGGGCGTCGGTGACGTCGCCGATTTCAAGCGTCAGTGCCTTGGACGCGTCCAGCACCGGGTAGTCCACGCTTTCGGTGGAATTGATCGACTTCAGGGCGTCGGTCGCGATCATCGCGCTCACGCCAATACCGAGGCCGAAGATCAGGGTCGAAATGACCGGAAGGGCCCAAATTCTGCGCTTGATGCTCATGTTCTTGTCTCTCACTATCCATGAAACCGCCCCGCGGGCGGTGCCGGCGGGGCGGGGGAATCGGAAAACAGTGTCGTGTCGCTTACCTGGCCATTACGGCGCCGTGTAGACGACCTTCACGCTGGCGTCGACGGATGCCTTGTCCATGTAGCCGATCGCCTTCGGATTCGCGGCAACGGCGGCCTTGACGGCGGCGCTGTTGGCGACTTCCTTCGGCATCGTGGCCTTGCCGGTGAAGACCAGCTTCGACCACAGGGCCTTGGCCTGCGAGGCGTCCTTGTCGGTCACCTTCTTGTAGAACTCGGCGCGCAGCGGCGAATCTTCCGACTGGTCGATCGGGGTCATGGACGCCGATTTACCGAGGAAGAACTGGGCGACCTGGTCTTTCGTCATCGAGGCTTCGGCAGCCTTGGCGTTGACCACCACGACCACTTCGGCGCAAGCCGGTACGGCAGCCGAGACGGCGGCGATGGCGACGAGCGCGGACATCAGTTTGTTCATGCTGCGCTCCTTAGAAGACGAAATCGATGGCCACGGCGCCGACGGTCACGTCGTCGTGGAAGCCTGGCTTGGCGTTGATCAGCAGGCCGTTGCCGATTTTCGGCTGGACGCGGTCGATCTGGGCCTTCAAGGCCATCGAGCTGTGGAAGTCCCAGCGCACGCCGACCGAGGTGGTGCTTTGCTCGCCCTGGCCAATGCCGTAGTAAGGCAGGCCGGTGGCGCCGGCGCGCAGTGCTGCCAGTGCCGGGACGCCGGCCGGAACCGTGTTGGCCGGGTGGCCGTCGATGGACAGCTTGCCGTGGATGACGTAAGGCAGGACCTTGCCGAAGCGGTAGCCGCCCATCAGGTACCACGAGGTGGTGTCGTTGACGTAGGAATCGGTCTTGCGCTTGGCGAACTCGGATTGGGCAACGATGTTGTTCCAGTCCATGCCCAGGCCCACCGAGGTGAACGAGGCCTTCTTGTCGGTGGCGTCGAGTTCGTTCGCCATCGTGCTCAGCTGCGGCAGGTTGTAGCCGGCGCCGGCCATGCGCAGGCCGCCGATCAGGGCGTTCAGGCTGGTCGAACCGGTGATGGTGATCTTGGCGTCCACGCGGCCGATGCGGGCGGTGAACGGGCCGTGCTCGGCCACCAGGTTCAGGGCGCTCATTTCCTTGCCCTTGACGCGCAGGCCGACGGCGACGTCGGCCGAGGTGCGGCCATAGGCCAGCTGGCCGGTGACGGTGGTGTCGCCGAAGCTGTGCTGGTAGGTGGCGTCGATGCCGTCCAGGCTATTGAACGGCACTTGCGAGTACATCTCGACCGGCGGACGCAGGAAGGTGTTGGCGTAGCCGACGTTGCGGTAGTCCGAGATCATGAAGGCCGGCAGGCCGATGCGGCCGACGCGCACGCTGAACTGGTCGTTGATCTTGGCCTTGGCGAAGGCCCAGGCCAGTTCGGCGCCGTAGTTGTCGTCGGCGTCATGGCGCACCAGGCCCTGGCCGGTGAACGACAGCCAGCTGTTGATGCCAACGTCGGCTTGCAGGCCGAGGTTCGAGTCGACGCCGGTGCGCGGCGACTTCTTGGCGCCGGCAGCCTGGTTCGGACGGGCGAATTCGGCGTCGTTGGTGTCGGTCCAGGTCAGGGCGCCGGTACCGAAGCCGCGGATCTTGACGGTGGGGCCTTCCGCTTCTTGCGCGAAGGCCGACGAGAGTGCCAGCGGCAGGGCCAGCACGGCGGCGATAATCTGCTTGTTCATAAGATAACCTGTTACGGAACTTCCGTTTATAAGATTTGCTTCTAGTTATTGTGGTATCCACATGCGCCTGGCATGAATGGAACGAAACGATTCTATCCATGGAGCAAAAGTAAGTACAAGGAAAAGGACGCACTGCACCTAAAAGGAGACATTGCGCCATGTCAATGCGTTGTTTTGGTGAAACAGATGGGCTGGAACGATAGCCTTCTGCTAAGTTGCCCTAGGGAAACGGTATAAATCGTTATGACAACATTCAATTCCACCAATGGCTGGTGGCGCCCATGGCGGGCAGGCGGGCTTGCACGGCTTCGTGGATGAGGCCGGCGCGCACGGCTTCCTCGGCCGTGTAGATGCGCGCGTTGCCGAACAGGTGAGGGCGGATATCGCCCGCTTCCGGTGCGCCGTGCGTGGCCTCGTCGACGATGGCCGCATAGCGTTCGGCGTCGAAATCCAGGCATTCGCGCCATTCCGACACGCGCGCATGGTCGGCCGCCACCAGGTTGCCGAAGCCCCAGTGCAGCGGATGGATCAGGAAGCGCGTGCCGGGGCAGGCATAGCGCTTCTGCCCGGCCAGGAAGATCACCACGCCGACCGATTCCACGCTGCCGATGTTGTGGGTGTGCAGCGGCACCGGCAAGGACTTCAGGAAGAAGTAGAGGGCGAAGCCGGCCGTCATGTTGCCGCCTTCGGTGGACATGTGCAGTTCGATCTCGCTGGCGCCGCTTTGCAGGGCCTGCAGGCACAAATTGCGCACCGCGCAGGCGGAGCCGTGGTTGATCGGGCCGATGAAGTGAACGATGTGCAAGGACATGGAGGCCTCCTGTCGTGTCCACTTCAGGATAGCTGTGCCGCGCCCCGATCACAAGGCCGCACCGTGTTCTCAGCTTCCCCGGTAGGTCGAGTACGACCAGGGCGTGACCACCAGCGGCACGTGGTAGTTCTGGCTGGCGTCGGCCACGCCGAAGGCAATCGTCACGCGGTCGAGGAAGCGCGGCTGCGGCAAGTCCACCCCTTGCGCGGCGAAGTAATCGCCGGCCGCGAACACCAGTTCGTACTGGCCCGCCTGCAAGGCCTCGCCCTCGAGCAGCGGGGCGTCGCAGCGGCCGTCGCGGTTGGTGGCCGCGGTCTTCAGGAGGCGGCGCGCGCCGTTGTCGACGGCATACAATTCGATGGCGACGCCGGCGGCCGGGTGGCCGTGCGCGGTGTCAAGCACGTGGGTGCTGAGCTTGCCCATGGGTCCTCTATGTGGATACGATGAAGGTGGCTATCCGCCCGATCATATACTCTTGTGCCGCCGTCAATATAAGATCGGCGATATACCTGCCATCCTGTCAAGAGAGACCATGGACACCAGCTACCCGCGCGACCTGGTCGGCTACGGCCGCAACCCGCCCCATCCGCAATGGCCGGGGCAAGCCCGCGTCGCCCTGCAGTTCGTGCTGAACTACGAGGAGGGCGGCGAGAACAATGTGCTGCACGGCGACCCGGCCTCCGAGACCTTCCTGTCCGAGATCATCGGCGCCCAGGCCTTCCCGATGCGCCACATGAGCATGGAATCGCTCTACGAATACGGCTCGCGCGCCGGCCTGTGGCGCCTGCTGCGCATGTTCGAGGAGCGCCACTTGCCGCTCACCGTGTTCGGTGTGGCGATGGCGCTGCAGCGCAACCCGGAGGCGGTGGCCGCCTTCCGCGAGCTGGGCCACGAGATCGCCTGCCACGGCCTGCGCTGGATCTCCTACCAGAACGTCGACGAAGCCACGGAACGGGCCCACATGCGCGAGGCGGTCGAGATCATGCGTGCGCTCACCGGCGAGGCGCCGCTCGGCTGGTACACCGGGCGCGACTCGCCGAATACGCGGCGCCTGGTGGTCGAGCATGGCGGCTTTGCCTACGACGCCGACCACTATGGCGACGACTTGCCGTTCTGGCAAACCGTCAGCTTCACCGGCGCCGACGGCGCGCCGGACGAGCGCGCCCACCTGGTCGTGCCCTACACCCTGGACACGAACGACATGCGCTTCGCCGCCATGCAGGGTTTTAATTCCGGCACCCAGTTCTTCGATTACCTGAAGGATGCCTTCGACGTGCTGTATGCGGAAGGCGACCCGAATGGCCTGGACGCGCCTAAAATGCTGTCGATCGGGTTGCATTGCCGCCTGGCCGGACGCCCGGCCCGGGCCGCGGCGCTGGCCCGCTTCCTCGACTATGTGTTGCAGCATAAACACGTGTGGATCACGCGCCGCATCGACATCGCGAACCATTGGAGCACGACCCATCCTAACGTGAGGAATGATATATCGATTCAATGATATTGAATATCAATCATTAGGCATAGTTGACCAGGTCCCCGATGGGGTACTCTCCACGCTGGGTTAAATCCGAGACAAGTCATGGCCGAACCAATCCGCTTCTATTTCCGCAACGCCGTCCACGAAGTGACCGACGTGGCGCCGACGCAAACCATCCTGCAGCACCTGCGGGAGGACTTGCGCTGCACGGGCACCAAGGAAGGCTGCGCCGAAGGCGACTGCGGCGCCTGTACGGTAGTGGTCGGTTCGCTGGAAAACGGCGCGCTGGAACTGAAGGCGGTGAATTCCTGCATCCAGTTCACGCCCACGCTCGACGGCAAGGCCTTGTTCACGGTCGAGGATTTACAGTTGCCCGACGGCCGCCTGCATCCGGTCCAGCAGGCGCTGGTCGAGTGCCACGGCTCGCAGTGCGGTTTTTGCACGCCGGGTTTTGCGATGTCGCTGTGGGGCATGTACCTGAAGCAGGAAGGACAAACACCGTCGCGTTGCCAGATCGACGATGCCTTGTCCGGCAATTTGTGCCGCTGCACCGGCTACCGCCCGATCATCGACGCCGCCGTGCGCATGGGCGAACTACCGCCGGCCGAGTTCGACCGCGACGCCGTGGCCGCGCAACTGCGCTCCCTGCAACGGTCGGCCGGCGCCAGCTACGAATACGCAGGCCGCAGCTTCCACGCGCCGCGCACGCTGGACGAACTGGTGCTTCTCCGCGCCGCCCATCCGCAGGCCCTGATCCTGGCCGGCTCGACCGACGTCGGCCTGTGGGTGACCAAGGGAATGCGCGAGCTGAACGACATCATCTACCTCGGCCACGTGGAAGAACTGAAGCGCGTGAGCGAAGAGGGCGGCATGCTGGCCATCGGCGCCGGCGTGACCCTGCAGGACGCCTACGCCGCCATCTGCCGCCACTACCCGGACGAACTGAACGAACTGTGGCAGCGCTTTGCCTCGCTGCCGATCCGGAATGCCGGCACCCTGGGCGGGAACGTCGCCAACGGTTCGCCGATCGGCGACTCCATGCCCTGGCTGATCGCCCTCGGTGCGCGCCTGGTACTGCGCGGCGCAAGCGGCGAGCGCGCGCTGGCGCTGGAGGATTTCTACCTCGGCTACCAGCAGAAAGACCTGCGCGCCGACGAATTCGTGGCCGGCCTGCGCATCCCGCTGCCGCGCGCCGAGCTGCGCTTCCGCACCTATAAGCTGGCCAAGCGCTTCGACCAGGACATCTCGGCCGTGTGCGCCGCCTTTGCGCTCACTTTCGACGGCGAAACCATCAAGGAAGCGCGCATCGCCTTTGGCGGCATGGCGGCCACGCCGAAACGCGCCGCCGCGGCCGAAGCCGTGCTGGCCGGCCGCGCCTGGGACGAAGCCGCCTTGACGGAAGCGATGGCGGCATTGGCCTCGGACTACCAGCCCCTGTCCGACATGCGTGCGTCGAGCGCCTACCGCATGAAGACCGCGCAAAACCTGCTGCGCCGCTTCTGGCTCGAGACCCGCCTCGACAACCCGCTGCCGCCGAGCGCGGTGAACGCATTCGCAGCCCTGGCGTAAGGAGAAACACATGAACGACGCAGGCGCACCAGCAACGGTACTGGACAATCCGGCGGCGGCGTGGAGCGCGGTCGGCCGCTCGCGGCCGCACGAATCGGCGACGCTGCACGTGCTCGGCCAGGCCACCTACACCGACGACATCGCGGAAGTGGCGGGCACGCTGCACGCGGCGCTCGGCTTGTCGGGCAAGCCGCACGCCAACATCCTTGCCATCGACCTGGCGCCGGTGCGCGCCGCGCGCGGCGTGGTGGCGGTGCTCACCGTCGCAGACATCCCCGGCACCAACGATTGCGGCCCCATCATCCACGACGACCCCATCCTCGCCGACGGCAAGGTGGAATACGTCGGCCAGCCGGTCTTCATCGTGGTCGCGGATACGCACGACAATGCACGCCGCGCCGCGCGCCTGGCAAAAATCGACTACGAGGAACTGCCGGCCATCCTCACGCCGCAGGAAGCCCACGCCGCCCAATCCTACGTGGTGCCGCCGATGCGCCTGGCGCGCGGCGACGCCGAGACCGCATTCGCGCATGCGCCGCGCAAGGTAAAAGGCCAGCTGTTTGTCGGCGGCCAGGAACAGTTTTACCTGGAAGGCCAGATCGCCTATGCGATTCCCGGCGAAGACCGCGGCATGCTGGTGCAGTGCTCGACCCAGCACCCGAGCGAGATGCAGCACGTGGTCGCGCACGCGCTCGGCCTGCATTCGCACCACGTCGTGGTCGAGTGCCGGCGCATGGGCGGCGGCTTCGGCGGCAAGGAATCGCAATCGGCGCTGTGGGCGGCGGCTGCCTCGATCGCCGCCGCAAAACTCAAGCGTCCTGTAAAACTGCGCGCCGACCGCGACGACGACATGCTGGTCACCGGCAAGCGCCACTGCTTTTACTACGACTACGAAGTCGGCTACGACAATGCGGGCCGCATCCTGGCCGCGAAGATCGACATGGTGTCGCGCGCCGGCTATTCGGCCGATTTGTCGGGCCCCGTGGCCACGCGCGCGGTCTGCCACTACGACAATGCCTACTACCTGAGCGATGTGGACATCCGCGCCGCCTGCGGCAAGACGAATACCCAGTCGAATACGGCCTTCCGCGGCTTTGGCGGCCCGCAGGGCGCCATCGCCATGGAATACGTGATCGACGAGATCGCGCGCAACCTGGGCGCCGATGCGCTCGACATCCGCAAGCTGAACTTCTACGGCAAGACCGACCGCAACGTCACGCCCTACGGCCAGGCCGTGGTCGACAACGTCATCCACGAACTGGTGGCCGAACTCGAGACCTCGAGCGATTACCGCGCGCGGCGCGCCGCGATCGACGATTTCAACCGCAGCAGCCCGGTGCTGAAGAAGGGCCTGGCGCTCACGCCGGTAAAATTCGGGATCGCCTTCAACGTCACCCACCTGAACCAGGCCGGCGCGCTGGTCCACGTGTACGTGGACGGTTCCATCATGGTGAATCACGGCGGCACCGAGATGGGGCAGGGCATCAACACCAAGGTGATGCAGGTGGTGGCGCACGAACTGGGCGTGGACGTGGAACGCGTGCGCGCCACCGCCACGAATACCAGCAAGGTTGCCAACACCTCGGCTACGGCGGCATCGACCGGCGCCGACTTGAACGGCAAGGCGGCCCAGGATGCGGCGCGCCAGATCAAGGAGCGCCTGGCCGCGTTCGCCGCTGCCACCTACGAATGCGCGCTTGACGAAGTGCGCTTCGCCGCCGACACCGTGTTCGCGGGCGCCATGGAAATCCCTTTCGCACACCTGGTGCAAAAGGCCTACCTGGCGCGGGTGCAGCTGTGGTCCGACGGTTTCTATGCCACGCCGGGCCTCTCCTGGGATGCGAAGACCATGAGCGGCCGGCCCTTCTCCTACTTTGCCTACGGCGCGGCGGTGGCCGAGGTCGTGGTCGACACCCTCACCGGCGAATGGAAGCTGCTGCGTGCCGACGCCTTGTACGACGCCGGCAATTCGCTGAACCCGGCCATCGACATCGGCCAGGTCGAGGGCGCCTTCATCCAGGGCATGGGCTGGCTGACCACCGAGGAACTCTGGTGGAACGCGGGCGGCAAGTTGATGACGCATGCGCCATCAACCTACAAGATCCCAGGCGTGTCGGACTGCCCGCGCGACTTCCGCGTGCGCCTGTTCGAGAACCGCAATGTCGAGGACTCGATCCACCGCTCGAAGGCGGTCGGCGAGCCGCCGCTGCTGCTGCCGTTCTCGGTGTTCTTTGCGATCCGCGACGCCATTTCCAGCGTCGGCGGGCACAAGGTGAATCCGCCGCTGAACGCGCCGGCCACGAGCGAAGCGATCCTCGGCGCCATCGCGGCGGTGGAAGCGGCGCTCGCCGAAACGACGCCGTGATGGACGACTGGCTGGAAGCCGCGCTGCGCGCGCCGGCCGTGCTGGTCACGGTCGCCATCGTCGAAGGCTCGGTGCCGAGGGAGCCGGGCGCGAAGATGGTCGTCACCCGCGACGGGCTGGCGGGCACCATCGGCGGCGGCCATCTCGAGCACCGCGCGATCGACATGGCGCGCAGCATGCTGGAAGAGGGCGGGGCGGCCAGGCTGGAACGGTTCGCGCTGGGACCGAGCCTGGGGCAGTGCTGCGGCGGGATTGCGCACCTGGTGTTCGAGCTGGCCGATCATGCGCAGATGGCGCTGCTGGACCAGCGGCGCAACGAAGATACCTGGCGGCTCGTAGGGTGGACGGCTCCGCCGTCCACGCGTTCAACGGACGCTGGAGAGAACGATGGCGCGGATGTGCCAACGGTGGTTGAACGCGTGGACGGGAAACCCGCCTCTCGTGGCCCGGTCCACCCTACCGCCTTGTTCGACGGTGCGGGCCGGCCGCTGCTTGGCGACCTGACGCCCCCATTCGACCGCACGCGCGGCACCCATGTGTTTACCGATGCCGACGGCCGCCGCTGGCTGGCCGACGCCGTCTTCGCCCCGCGCGCCCACCTGATGCTGTTCGGCGCCGGCCACGTCGGCGCTGCCATCGTGCGGGCGCTGGCCGAGCTGCCTTGCCGCGTTACCTGGGTCGACGAGCGCGACGACATGTTCCCGGCCGCGGTCCCGGCCAATGTCACGGTCGAGGCCACCGATACGCCGGAAGCCCTGGTCGCCGGGGCCGCGCCCGGCACCACCTTCCTGGTGATGACACACAGTCATGCACTTGACCTGCGCCTGTCGATTGCGATACTGTCGCGCCCTCTGGTCGGCCAACACGGCGACTGGTTCGGCCTGATCGGCTCCGATACCAAGCGCCGCCAGTTCGAGCACCGCCTGCGCGAGCGCGGCATCGCCAGCGAGCGCATAGCCGCCATGGTCTGCCCGATCGGCCTGCCCGGCATTGCCGGCAAGGCCCCGGCCGTGATCGCCGTCGGCGTCGCCGCCCAATTGCTGACCGTCTGGGAGGCCGCCGCCTCCAGTCTTGTTGACGCTACTCCGGAATCCACCTGATGTCCACCGCACACACCACCGTGCAAGCCTACCGTGCGAGCTTGCTGCACTTCCACGCCGACCCGGCTTTCGCCGCGGACGCCTATTCCTGGCACACGGACGGCCTGCTCGTGGTCGAGAACGGCCGCGTTAAGGCGGCCGGCGACTACGCGCAACTCGTCGCGACGCTGCCGCCCGGCCTGGAACCCGTCGACTACCGCGGCAAGATCATCACGCCCGGCTTCATCGACACCCACCTGCATTACCCGCAGACCGACATGATCGCCTCGCCCAGCGAGGGCCTGCTGCCCTGGCTGGAAACCTATACCTTCCCGACCGAGCGCCGCTTCGAGGACCCGGCCCATGCGCGCGCCACCGCCGAGTTCTTCCTCGATGAACTGGGCCGCTGCGGCACCACCACGGCGGTGGTCTACTGCACCGTGCATCCGCAGTCGGTCGACGCCTTTTTCGAGGCCAGCGAGGCACGCAACTTGCGCATGGTGGCCGGCAAGGTGCTGATGGACCGGAATTGCCCGGACTTCCTGCGCGACGCCGAGGGCCAGGTGGGCGACAGCGAAGCCCTGATCAACAAGTGGCACAAGCGCGGGCGTGCGTTGTACGCGATCACGCCGCGCTTCGCGCCGACGTCGAGCGAAGCCCAGCTGCGCCTGACGGGCGAGCTGGCCAAGGCTTATCCGGATACCTTCATCCAGACCCACGTGTCCGAGAACAAGGACGAGTGCAGCTGGGTGAAGGAGCTGTATCCGGCTTCGCGCAGCTACCTCGGCGTGTACGAGGACTTTGGCTTGATGCGCCCGCGCGCGCTGTTCGGGCACTGCATCTGGCTCGACGACGAGGATTTCGCGCGCATGGCGGCGACCGGGTCGGCGGCAGCGGTGTGCCCGACCTCGAATTTGTTCCTCGGCAGCGGCTTGTTCGATTTCGAGAAGGCGGATGGGGCCGGGGCGCTGCTGTCGCTGGGGACCGACGTGGGGGCGGGGACCTCGTTCTCGATTTTGCAGACGATGAATGAGGCCTACAAGGTGGCGCGGTTGAAGGGCAGCCATCTGCCGGCGCTGCGCATGTTCTATCTCGCCACCCTGGGCGCGGCGCGGGCGATGGACCTGGAGGGGACGATCGGCAGTTTCGCGGTGGGGGCGGAGGCGGATTTCGTGGTGCTCGACCCGCAGGCCACGCCCTTGATGGCGAGGCGCAGTGCGCTGTGCGATACGCTCGAGGAGCAGTTGTTTGCGCTGGCGCTGTTGGGGGATGACCGGGCGATTCTTGCGACGTATGCGATGGGGAACAAGGTTCACCAGCGGTGATTCGCGGGCGGTGGGGCTGTTGCCTGTGACGGCGACGGTCCCTCCAGTCCGCGTGGGCACGGGGTGCCCACCGTACGAGACGAGTTCCGGGCCGAAGCCGATGCAAGGTTTTGTGGCCGAGGCGCGCAGCGACGAACCCGCGGCGTATTCCGTACGGTGGGCACCCCGTGCCCACGCGGATTCAATATACCGCTAACAGCACAGGCAACAGCCCCACATCCGCCCGCAAACCCTCTCGGCTCCCCCATCCATTGCCAACCCCGCACGAAAGCGGTTAGAGTTTCGCGGTCCGATCCACCCAACCCGAAAGAATCCCGATGCAGAAGAAACTGAGCAGCCTCCTGATCGCGCTCGCCTTTGCCTCCGCGCCCGTGGCCGCCAAGGAGCCGGCCGGCGCCGCGCGCCTGGCCAACGAAGCCGCCACCGCCCGCCACTACGCCGCGCTGGTCGCGGGCAGCGAGCCGAAACTGGCCGAGCTGACCATGTTCTTCACCCAGATGCCGAAAGGCGGCGACCTGCACCACCACTACTCGGGCGCCATCTACGCCGAGCAGTACGTCGACTTCCTCGACAAGCAGGGCGTCTGCGTCAACAAGCAGACCTACCGCATCGAAACCAATAAAGACACGGTCGCCCAAGAACGCGCCAAGCCGGCCAAGGAGCGCAACTGCCTGTCCAGCGCCGAGGTGTATGCCGACGACGCCGTCTGGCGCGAGCTGGTGCAGCGCTGGTCGAACAAGGACTTCGACAACCACGGCGCCATCCAGCCGCCGCCGGACCGCCTGTTCTTCCAGACCTTCGGCTACTTCGGCCCGGTCTCGAACGCCAACTTCGCCGAAGGCCTGCAAGAGCTGAAGAAGCGCGCCATCGCCGAAAACGTCAGCTACATCGAAACCATGTTCAAGATGGCCCCGGCCGTCGCCAACGCCGAATTCGACGCGCGCGCCTGGCAACTGGTGAACGACGACGCGGCCCTGAAGATCGAACTGGACAAGTGGATGCAGACCCTGGCGCGCGACCCGGCCTTTAACAAGAACCTGGGCGAGTTCGTCGCCAAGATCGAGGAAGCCGCGCAAGGCATCGACGACGAGCGCTTCACCATGCGCTACCAGACCTATGTGCTGCGCCTGCTGAATCCGTCGCAGGTGTTTTCCTCGATGGTCGCGGCCTTCAAGGCCGCTTCGACGAACGGCAAGATCGTCGGCGTGAACATCGTCGGCCAGGAAAGCACGGCCGTCTCGATGCGCGACTATACCCTGCACATGAAGATGTTCGGCTTCCTGAAGTCGGTGTACCCCGACGTGAAGGTGGCCATGCATGCCGGCGAGCTGGCAATGGGCGACGTGCCGCCGGAAGGCCTGAAGTTCCACATCGACGAAGCCCTGGTGCTGGCCAACGCCGACCGCATCGGCCACGGCATCGACCTGGCCCACGAAACCAATGCCGTGAAGATCATGGCGAAGATGCGCAAGGACGACGTGCCGGTCGAGATCAACCTGACCTCGAACGCCTTCATCAACGGCCTGAAGGACGAGCACCACCCGATCACGCTGTACCGTAAATATGGCGTGCCCTACGTGATCTCGACCGACGACGCCGGCGTGACCCGCCACACGCTCAGCAACGAATACGTGCTGTTCGCCAGCCGCTACAAGCCGGACTACGCGGAAATGAAAAAGACCTCGTACAACAGCATCCGCTACGCTTTCCTGAACCCGGCGGACAAGACCCGCCTCACGCGCCAGCTCGATGAACGTTTCGCCAGGTTCGAAGCCGAGATGGCCGGATTGGCGAAATCCGTTGTGCCGGCGCGACGGACCAGCATCAAATAAACATCGAAAAAATGGTTTCGGTAACGGCAGCGCAAGGCTGCCGTTTTTGCAAGCGCACCATGTCTTGCACTCCATTGGGGCAGACGGAAGTTAGTCCGTCATCAACATTTGTGGTCTCGTCGCCACAGATTCACACCCTCATCCATGCGTTTTCCGAAAAAGCTTATCTAAATATTTCAGCAAAGAATGCCTTCCGTATAATCGCGCCTTGTGATTTTGCGCGAGAAACCGCGCTGCGGTGCACCAGATGCACGTTTTTCGGGCGATTCAGACGCCCAGCCTCTAAATGGCTAAGTAAAAACGTATTTGTCTGGCCGGTAGGGCTCATGCATATTTGTTGATGTTAGTAAATATGATTGAAGTTTTTTCAAGGGCGGCATGTAACGGGGATGACATCTTTCCTGTCTACAATCGCCCGGTCCAAGGGCTGGCAGTACCGCTGCGTGTCGCAGCAACCAGGGTTGCAGTACTTGTAAAGAGGGACATCCCCGGATGTCCAAATAACTAAAGTCTATTTTGGGGTTTTAACAATGATCACTCAGAAACAGATCCGGCTCACCAAGCTGGCGCTGGCTTTGTCGGTTGCGTTGTCGGCTGCACCGACCTTCGCACAGAACACTACCTCCGCCATCGGCGGCCGTATCGCTGGTGCCGATGGCCGCCCAGTGGCCGGCGCACAGGTGTCGATCCTCCACACCGAGTCGAATTCTGTCAGCAACGTCTCCACCGACGCTGAAGGCCGATACGTCGCACGCGGCCTGCGCGTGGGTGGTCCGTACACGATCGTTATCACCAAGGATGGCGTCACGGAAAAACGTGAGGGCATCTACGTCCAACTGGCCGAAACCGCGTCGATCGATGCGACCCTGGGCCAGGCCATGCAGACCGTGACCGTGACCGGCACTGCCAACCGCTCGGAACGCTTCAACCGCACCACCATGGGCGCCGGCACCAGCATCGGCGCGACCGAACTGGCCACCCAGGGTTCGATCCAGCGTAACCTGCAGGACTACGCCCGTGCCGACCCGCGCGTCTCGCAGAACGACAAGGAACGCGGCGAAATCTCCGTTGCCGGCCAGAACTCGCGCTACAACACCATCACCGTCGACGGCGTCGCCATCAACGACACCTTCGGCTTGGAATCGAACGGCAGCCCGACCGCGCGTCAGGCGATCTCGATCGAAGCCATCCAGTCGGTGCAAGTGAACGTCGCCAACTACGACGTGACCCAGAAAGGCTACACCGGCGCCAACATCAACGCCGTGACCAAGTCGGGCACCAACACCTGGAAGGGCGGCGTCTACTACGTGTGGCGTAACGACCGCTTCGTCGGCGAGCGCTACAACAACGTCACCGACACCTACAGCGACGCACCGAAGTTCAAGGAAACCACCAAGGGCGTCTGGGCCAGTGGCGCCCTGATCGAAGACAAGCTCTTCATCTACGCCCTGACCGAGAAATCGGAAAGCAGCCGTGCCAGCCCGGACTTCGGCATCATCGGCAGCACCGCCGGCACCACCGTGCCGATCACCCCGGCCGCAGTGTCCGCTGCCCAGCAGATCGCACGCGACGTGTACGGCATCGAAATCGGTGGCCTGAACGTGCCGGCCGGTTCGCAGCTGAGCTCGGAAGAAAAGCTGGTGAAAGTCGACTGGAACATCAGCGACAACCACCGCGCTAACTTCCGCTACGGCAAGACCACCCAGTCGGAGCCGGTGTTCCCATCGTTCTCGTCGACCGGCGTGACCCTGGACTCGATGTTCTACAGCAACGAGAAGAGCATCGAAACCGCCGTGGCCCAGGTCTTCTCGGACTGGACCCCGACCTTCTCGACCGAATTCCGTGTCTCGCTGCGCGACTATGACTCGGTTCCGAAGAACAGCTCGCGCCTGCCATCGATCGGCCTGGCCTTCAACGGTGCCCTGCCTGCAGGCGTTCCTGCCGGCACCTCGACCAGCACCCGTTACCTGAACTTCGGTACCGAATACGCACGCCAGCTGAACGTCCTGGGCACCAAGACCATGGACTACTACGGCGCGGCCAACTGGATCGTGGGCGACCACGAGATCAAGGGCGGCTTCGACTACAGCACCAACAAGATCTACAACGCCTACCTGCAGAACGTGTTCGGCAGCTACACCTTCGGTTGCGATACCGCCCTGAACGGCAATATCTGCACCAACGGTACCGCCGCGCAGATCGAAGCAGCCGTGCTGCAGAACTTCCGTAACGGCAACCCGACTTCGTACACCGTGCAAGTCGCCGCCCCTGGCGCATCGCTGGCCGACGGTATCTCGTCGTTCACGATGAAGAACACCGGCCTCTTCCTGCAAGACACCTGGACCGCGAGCAAGAACCTGACCGTGACCTACGGCGTGCGCGTGGACGAAACCGGCGTCGGCAGCAAGCCGTTGGCCAACACCGCCGTGGCAGCACCTGTCATCGCCGGTAACTACGCCGCCGGCCGCGGCCAGACCGGTGGCTTCGGCTACGACAACACCGTCACCCCTGACGGCAAGAAACTGTGGCAGCCGCGCGTCGGCTTCAACTACAAGTTCGATACCGCCCGTCCGACCCAGATCCGCGGTGGCGCCGGCCTGTTCCAGGGCGCCGCAGCATCGGTCTGGATGTCGAACCCGTTCTCGAACCCAGGTATCGCCACCCGTACGATCACCTGCGCGACCAACGCGACCCGTTGCCCGGCCACGAACTTCTTCAGCCCGGATCCGGACAACCAGTCGGCCAACATCCCAGGCACCACGCCGCTGGCCAACGTCGACATCCTCGACCCGGGCCTGCGCCAGCCGTCGATCTGGAAAGCCAACCTGGCGTTCGACACCGAACTGCCTTGGTACGGCCTGGTCTTTGGTACTGAGTTCTTGTATACCAACAACAAGGACAGCATCTATTACGAGCACCTGAACCTGGGCGCGGCCACCGCCACCGCCGGTACCGACGGCCGCCAGCTGTTCTGGAACCCGGCAGCCATGAACCGTTCCTGCTACGTCGCGAACGCAGCCGGCACCTCGCTGACCACCACCAGCGGCTGCACCCAAGCCAAGTATCTGCGTAACCGTTCGTACGGTAACGTCCTGGTGGCGAAGAACACCAGCGAAGGTGACGGCAAGCTGATCACCGTGTCGCTGTCGAAGCCGCTGACCAAGGGCTTCGGCTGGTCGCTGGCCTACACCCACACGAACGCGACGGAAGTCTCGCCGCTGTCGTCGTCGGTGGCCAACTCGAACTGGCAGGCGCGTTCGGTGTTCAACCCGAACGAAGAAATCGCGTCGAACTCGAACACGATGGCAAAGCACCGCCTGAATGCACTGGCCAACTTCCAGAAGAAATTCTTCGGTTCGTACAATACCCGCCTCGGTGTGTTCTACGAAGCACGTTCGGGCAAGCCTTACAGCTGGACCTTCAAGAACGACCTGAACGGCGACGGTATCGCAGGCAACGACCTGATGTACATCCCATCGGCGATGGGTTCGGGTGAAGTGGTGTTCCTGGGCGATACCGCAACCAGCCACACCAACGAAGAGCGCTTCTGGAGCATCGTCAACGGCAACAAGGCCCTGCGTGACGCAGCCGGTGGTGTCGTGGGCCGCAACAAGAGCTTCTCGGACTGGACCAACGTGGTCGACATGCGCGTGAGCCAGGAAATCCCGGGCATCTTCGCCCGCAACAAGGCCGTGTTCACCCTGGACTTCTTCAACGTCGGCAACCTGCTGAACAAGAAGTGGGGCCACACCCAGGAGCCATCGTTCTCGTCGAGCGGCGGCACCACCCGCGGCTTCGTCGACTACGCCGGCATGGAAAATGGCCGCTACGTCTACTTCGTGCGCAGCAAGGCCGACGACCTGACCGTCAAGCAGTCGAAGAACGAATCGCAATGGGCAATCCAGGCGACCGTCAAGTACGAATTCTAAGTTCCTGAATTCGGTTTGACAGAGCAAAAACGGCCGGTGGAAACACCGGCCGTTTTTTCGTTTACGTGAGGGGCAGGGCGGCTGTAAGGATAGTCTCGCGCCCCCCTACGTGCAATAATCCGGGTCGCCCCGCGAGGGCATCCGTTTTCATCGACAAAGGTCCTTCATGTTCGTTCCCCCGCGCGCCCGCGCCGTCCTTTCCACGCTCGTGCTGGCGCTTGCCGCCGCCGGCTGCGCCACCGCGCCAAGCGGACCGGTCACCCTGAACCTCGTTGCCATCAACGATTTCCACGGCAACCTGGAACCGAGCAAGTACACCTACACGACTGCCGCGGGCAAGAGCGACACCCTGCGCGCCGGTGGCATCGAGGCCCTGAGCGGTGCGCTGGCCGCCTGGCGCAAGGAAGACAAGGACCTGCTCTTTATCGGCGCCGGCGACCTGATCGGCGCCAGCCCGGCGCTGTCGTCGATGTGGGCCGACGAGCCGAGCATCGAGGCGATGAACATGCTGGGTCTGCGCATGAGCTCGGTCGGCAACCACGAATTCGACCAGGGCCGCAAGGAACTGCTGCGCCAGCAGCACGGCGGCTGCGATTCGCCGCGCCCGAACAAGGCCTGCAAGCTGGCCCCGGACTTCCACGGCGCGCGCTTCACCTACCTCGCCGCCAACGTACTCGACAAGGCCACCGGCAAGCCCTTCATGCCGGCCTACCGCATCGAGACGGTCAAGGGCATCAAGGTCGGTGTGGTCGGCGTGGTGCTGCAAGATACCGCTTCGGTGGCGATGAGCTCGGCGATTGCCGGCCTCGATTTCATCGGCGAAGCCGAAGCCATCAACCGCACGCTGCCGCAGATGCGCGCCGCGGGCGCCCAGGTGATCCTGGCCCTGGTGCATGAAGGCGGGCGCACCGACGAATCGCCCGAGCAGCCGGGTTGCAAGGGCCTCACCGGCGGCGTGGTCGACATCGTCAAGCAGCTCGACCCGGCGATCCGCCTGGTGATCACCGGCCACTCGCACCAGGGCTATCTGTGCCAGGTCGACGGCCGCGTTGTCACACAGGCCGATGCCGCCGGCCACCTGCTGTCGCGCATCGCGCTGAAGGTCGACCCGCAGAGCGGCGCCGTGGCCGATATCGAGGTGCGCAACGTGGTCATGGACCCGAGCAAGTTCACGGCAGATCCGGCCGTCAGCGCCTACCTGGCGAGCGTGAAGCAGCGCAGCGCCGCCGCATTGGCGCGCCCGCTGGGCAAGCTGGGCGCGGCCACCGTGGCGCGCAAGGGCAACGATGCCGGCGAAGCGCCGCTGGGCAACCTGGTGGCCGACGCCATCGTCGCCGCCACCCGCAGCCAGGGCGTGCAGATCGGCTTCATGAATACCGGCGGCATCCGCAAGGACCTGGAGACGGGCGAGGGCCAGGTGGCCACCTTCGGCAACGCCCAGGCCGTCCTGCCGTTCGGTAACACCCTGGTGGTGATGGACTTGAGCGGCGCCCAGCTGCGCCGCGTGCTGGAACAGCAGTGGGACCGCCCGAGTGCCTCCGGCGCCACCATCCTGCAGGTATCGCAAGGCTTTACCTATACCTGGGACGACAAGCGTCCGGTGGGCAGCCGCGTGGTGCCAGGCAGCCTGAAGCTGCATGGCGCCCCGGTCGAGGACGGCAAGACTTACCGCGTGGTGGCCAACAATTTCTTGGCTGAAGGCGGCGACAATATCCCGGAATTCGCCAAGGGCACGAACCGCGTGGATACCCAGTTGATCGACCTCGATGCGCTGAGCGACTTCATCGCCAGGAACCCGGGCGCCGGCGCGCCGGCAGCGGGCATGGCGCCGAGCGTGCGCATCGTTAAAACCGGCGCGGCGAACTGAGCATGGACCAGAACACCGTCGTCATTCTCGCCGTCGCGCTGGCCGTCATCGGTGTGACCGTGGTCAAGCGCCTGCTGCTGAAATCCTCCCTGAGCCCGGGACGGCGCCTCCTGATGCTGGGCGCGCTGGCGGCCGCCATCATGGCCGTGATGTCGCTCCTGCTGGCGCTGCAGCAATAAACAAACGCACCAACCCGAAAGAATCGTCATGAAAAAACTAGCTTGTGTACTGGCGCTGGCAAGCGCCTTCGTTTCGCTCGACGCGGCCGCCTGGGGCGGCGACGGCCACCGCGCGGTGGGCGCCATCGCCGACCGCCTGCTGAAGGGCACCAACGCCGAGAAGCAGATCGCCGCCTTGCTACAGCCGGGCGAAACCCTGCAGTCGATCGCCAACTGGCCGGACTGCGTGAAGGGCACCTACTGCGGCCCGCAATCGCCGGAAATGGTCGCGTACACGAACGCCAATCCGAAGCACAGCGAGTACCACTACACCGACGTGCCTTTCCAGCTCGAGCACTACCATGACCATGGCGTGGGAACGAGCGAGCACGACATCGTGCAGACGCTGAAGCAATGCATCGCCGTGCTGCAGGGGAAGACCGACCCGGCCCTGAACCCGCACAAGTTCACCAAGCGCCAGGCCTTGATCCTGCTGACCCACATGGTCGGCGACATCCACCAGCCGCTGCACGTGGGCGCGGCGTTTGTGAGCAAGGACGGCAAGTTCGTGGTGCCGAAGACGCATGCGGAAGTCGACGAAGCGGCGATCTTCGATTCGCGCGGCGGCAACAATCTGCTGCTGGACGACGAGCGCCTGAGCCGCATCAGCGACTCCGTGATTCCGCCGGGCGAGCCCAAGCCGATCAAGGAAGGCGTGCCGAAGGCGCTGACCAAGCCTTTCCACTCCTACTGGGACAGCACCACGGTGGACTACGCCTTCCGCCGCATCCGCACCAGGACCCCGGACCAGTTCGCCGACGCGGCCATCGCCGGCAAGCCGGCCATCACTGCCAACACCGGCGAGCCGGCCACCTGGCCTTACCAGTGGGCCGACGACAGCCTGGTGGCATCGAAAGTGGCGTATGGCGACGTGGTGCCGGGCAAGCTCGTGCCGCAGACGAGCAAGAAGGGCGACACCTACTACACCTTCACGCTGGAAGTGCCGGACAACTACCCGGTGCCGAGCTCGCAGGTGGCCAAGGAACAATTGATCAAGGGCGGCTACAAGCTGGCCGAGGTGTTGAAGGCGATTTACGGTTAAGTTTGGTTCGTTGACGTCGTCGAGAAAAGCCGCAGCCGCACGCTGCGGCTTTTTTGCATGATGCGCCGGCATCGTGTTGTATGGCGGGGAAGGGGACGGCGTACGGTGGGCACCCCGTGCCCACGCGGTTACGTGCCTGTCCTTGCACCTGTTGCGGCGATGTGTCGCTCGGAACATCGAGCATGGCCTGCTGCCGTGTTCATCGCATGCTTTTGCGGGCGATACCTCGCGACACGTGATTCCAGCCGAGCACGTAACCGCGTGGGCACGGGGTGCCCACCGTACGTCTTGCACCCGCGCCCCTGCTAAAATTGCAACTTCATTCCGCATTCCGTCGTCATATAACATGAACAAGACCCTTCTCGCCCTCACCGGCCTGCTGTGCTCCCTGAGCGCCTCCGCCCAGATCATCGATTCCGCCGCCGCCCCGAGCGAGCCGCCCGGCCGCCCCTTGTGGGAACTCGGCCTGGGCGGCGGTGTCGTCAGCGCGCCGTCCTACCCCGGCGCCGCCGACCGCGAGACGCGCCCCCTGGCGCTGCCCGTCTTCATCTACCGCGGCAAGGTCTTGCGCGCCGACCAGTCCGGCATCGGCGCGCGTATCTTCCGCACTGAGAACACCGAGCTCGACGTCGGCCTGGCCGCCTCGCTGCCGGCCAAGTCCGACGACGTGGCGGCCCGCGCCGGGATGCCCGACCTTGGCGCGCTGGGCGAGTTCGGCCCGCGCCTGAAGGTGCGCCTGGCGCGCTTCGACGCCTACAGCGGCCTGCGCGCGGACCTGCCGCTGCGCGCCGTGTTCGAGGTGCGCAGCGGCGTGCGCCACCAGGGCTATACCTTCGAGCCACGCCTGGTCTACGAGCGCCGCAGTGCCGACGGCAAGTGGCTGTTCGATACCCAGCTGTCGGCGGTGGCCGGCGACGGCAAGATCAACCGTTACTTCTACGAAGTGGCGCCGCAGTACGCCAGCGCCGATCGACCGGCCTATGCCGCCAAGTCCGGCCTGATCCTGGTGCGCGTGGGCGCCTTTGCGTCGCGCCAGGTGAACCCGGACCTGCGCGTGTTCGGCTTCGTGCGCGCCGAAAACTACGGCGTCGGCGCCAACGACAATAGCCCGCTGCACCGCAAGGACAATGGCGTGTCGGCCGGCCTCGGCCTGTCGTGGACCATCTGGCGTTCCGCAACCCTGGCGCGTGACTGAGCGCGCCGCTGAAACAGGAAGCATTGTCCGGTCACAAACCGTGGCCGCCGCCCGCGCGGAAGATGAGCTGTTCGCCCTCCACACAAGGAAACGACCATGCTCATCCGCAACGCCTGCCTGTGCCTGGCCGGCAGCCTGCTCGCCCTCGGCGCGCTGGCTGCCGCCATCGATCCCTACGCCGACCACAACGGCAAGCTGCCGCCGGCCGGCTATACCGGGCCGCTGTTCAAGCTCAGCTATAACTACCCGTCCGGCCTGCCGGCGCCCTACATGCCCTGGCGCACCGCCATCGGCAACGGCGCCATCACGACGGCCACCGCCCCGGCCTACACCCAGGCCCTGAAGGATGCCGTCGCGCGCGACATGGCCACGCTGCTGGCCGACTACGAGGACTGGAACGCCGCCAAGCGCGGCTGGTACAACGACCCCTGGCTGGGCGCCCAGCGCGAACCGGTGCACGGCATGCTGGTGGGGATCGAGAAGGTCGACAACACGCTGTTCCCGAAGAGCGGCCTGGCGAAACCGTTTACCACCTACGTCCTGACCTACTACAACCGCACGGCCGCCCAGACCCTGGGCAAGATCTGGAGCCGCAACCCGAACGCCCCGGTGCTGGACGGCGGCGCAACCCAGTATGCCGAGGGCTCGATCACGGTGAAGCTGGCCTTTACCACGGCCGACCCGGCCACCTGGCCGGCGATGGAAGGCGCCTTGAGCTGGCCAATGATGATGACGGCGAATGCCACCACCGGCCACAACGACCGGCCGACACTCGACAAGGCCTGGCTGATGCAGGTCGACATCGTGGTGAAGGACACGCAGTCGGCGCCGCAGACCGGCTGGGTCTTCACGACCCTGGTCTACGACAAGGACACGCGGCCCGGCAGCGCCGGCGTGTGGGACCAGATGGTGCCGCTCGGCGCGCAATGGGGCAACGACCCGCAGGCGAACAGCGCCCTGCATCCCGGCGCCGCGCTGCAGGAAACCTGGGTCAACCCGAACGCGCCCTTGTACGCCACCGAGACCCTGGGCTGGGGCGGGCGGCTGTCGGGGCCGAATGACCACGCGCTGAACGATATCTCGGTGGCGGGGGAGGGCGGGCGGGTCTTGAGCCGGAATGCCGCGAATTCGTCTTGCCTGAGCTGCCATGGCGCGGCGCAGTGGAATCAAGCCAATCCGAAGCAGGGCATGGCCTCGTTCTTCATGCCGCTGGCGGCACCGGCTGCCGATGCCGACGCCAGGGCCGGCGCGCCCTACATGAATTCGCCCGCCCCAGGCTCGGTGGAATGGCTGCGCTGGTTCCAGAACCGCGCGGGGAATGTACCGATGGACACCGGCAGCATTCCCGGCGACTACGACCTGGCCCTGACCTTCCGCGTACTGCCGGCCTGGCACGAGGCGATGACAGGCAAGGCGCATGCGCTGCGCAAGCTGGATGCGGCGGGCAAGTAGGGTGGTCGGCTACGCCGCCCACGCGTTCGACGCACGCATGCATTGACGCGAACCGGTTTGCATGCGGTACGTGAACGCGTGGATGGGAAACCCATCCACCCTACGAACATCAATAAAAAAAGGCGGCCAATGGCCGCCTTCCCGTTTCGATCAAGCCGCGCTCAACGCGACTTCACGAACGGCTTGCCCACCGCCTTTGGCGCCACCGACTTGGCCATCAGCCCGGCCAGCACGACCACGGTCACGACGTAAGGAATCATCTGGATCAGCGAGCCTGGAATACGGCCCACGACCGGCAAATCGACGCCTTCGATCTGGATCTGCACCGCCTGGAAGAAGCCGAACATCAGGCAGCCGAGCACGGTTTGCAGCGGGCGCCAGTTGCCGAACACCAGGGCCGTCAGGGCCAGGTAGCCGGCGCCGGCCGACATGTCGCGCAGGAAGAAGCCGCTCTGGACGATCGACAGGTAGGCGCCCGAGAACGAGCACAGCACGCCCGCGACCAGCATCGCCATGTAGCGGGTGCGCTCGACCGAGACGCCGGCGGCGTCGGCCGCGTGCGGATTCTCTCCGCAGGCGCGCAGGCGCAAGCCGAAGCGGCTGTGGTAGACCACCCAGTGCACCACCGGCAGCAGGATGAAGGCGAGGTAGACCAGCGGCGAGTGGCCGCCGACCAGGCTGTTCATGATCCAGCCCAGCACCGGCACGTCGGCCACGGCCGCCGCACCCGGCAGCACCACGTTCGACAGGCGCGCCGCGCCCAGGTCCGGCGTGCGGCCGCCCTGCTGGAAGATGTACTGCGCGACCACGAAGGTCAGGCCGCTCATCGCGATGTTGATGGCGATGCCGGCCACCAGCTGGTTGCCCTTTTGCGTGATCGACACGAAAGCCTGGACCATGGCCAGCGCCACCGAGACGGCGATGCCGGCGGCGATGCCGAGCCAGGGATTCTGGGTCGTGTAGCCGACCGCGGCCGAGACAAAGGCCGAGGCGAGGATCTTGCCCTCGAGGCCAATGTCGACGACGCCGCTGCGTTCGGCAAACAGGCCGGCCAGCGCGGCGAACATCAGCACCGGTGCGTTGCGGATCGTCGAGACGACGATATTGGCGATATCAAAGCCTTCCATGATTTAACCCTTGCGTGTTGCGTTGATCAGTTTCAGGAGCGCCGGACCATACAGGTTTTCCATTGCGCCGCAGAACAGGATGATCAGGCCCTGGATGAAGACGAAGGTCTCGACCGGGATGTTCGGTTTTTCCAGCGACAGGTCGAAACCGCCCTGGATCAGCGCGCCGAACAGCACCGAGGACAGGAAGATGCCGACCGGGTGCTGGCGGCCCATCAGGGCGATCGCAATGCCGATGAAGCCGGCGCCAGCCGGGAAGTTCAGGCTCAGGTAGTGGGTCGAGCCCATGATGGAATTGACCGAGGCCAGGCCGGCCAGGGCGCCCGAGATCAGCATGGCGATGATGATCATGCGGCTGATGCGCACGCCGGCGTAGTGGGCCGCGTGCTGGTTCAGGCCGGTGGCGCGCAGCTGGTAGCCCCAGGTCGAGCGCGAGACCACCACGCCGTAGATGACCAGGGCGGCGATGGCGACCAGGAAGCCGATGTTCAGCGGCGTGTCGCCGAAGAAGGGGAACCAGGTGTTCAGGGTCGGCAGGGCGGCGGACTCGGCGAACACGCGGCTGGCCGGGTTCTGTTCGCCTTCGGGCAGCAGGTACTTCACGATGATGAAGTTCATCAGGCTGGCGGCGATGAAGTTGAACATGATGGTCGTGACCACCACGTGGCTGCCGCGCTTGGCCTGCAGGTAACCCGGCAGGAAGGCCCACAGGGCGCCGAACACGGCCGCGCCGAGCATGGCCAGCGGGATCATCAGCCAAGGCGAGAGCGTGGCGTCGAAAGCCAGCACGGCCAGGGTCAGGCCAAGGCCGCCGAAGTACATCTGGCCTTCGGCGCCGATGTTGAACAGGCCGGCTTTCATGGCGATCGACACGGCAAGACCCGTGAACACGAAGGTGCTGGCGTAGAACAGGGTATAGCCCAGGCCTTCCGGGTTGATCACGGCCGAGTCGATCAGGATCTTCATCGATTCGACCGGGCTTTCGCCCAGCAGGTGGATGACGAGCGCGGCGACCAGCAGCGCCGACAGCAGGTTCAGGAGCGGCAGGACGATGCCCGTCGCCCAGCGTGGCAGTTCGGTGGTTTTCATCTGTTTCATGACTTGTGCATCCCGCCCATCAGCAGGCCGATGCGGGTGGTGTCGAATTCTTCAATGTTCAGCTCGCCGGTGACGCGGCCGCCCGACATGACCACGATGCGGTCGGCCAAGGCGCGTACTTCTTCCAGTTCCACCGATACCAAGAGGATCGCCACGCCTTCGTCGCGCAGGCGCAGCAGCTGGGTGTGGATGGCTTCGATGGTGCCGATGTCGACGCCGCGGGTCGGCTGGCCGACCAGCATCAGTTTCGGCTGGGCCGAGACTTCGCGCGCAATCACGACTTTTTGCTGGTTGCCGCCCGAGAGCAGGCCGATGCGCAGGTCGGGATTGTTCGGACGCACATCGAAGGCTTGCAGCAGGTGGGCGCAGCGCTTGGCGATCGCCTCGAAGTCGAACAGGCCCCAACGGTTCTTGACGCGGTGCTCGTAGCCGAACACGGTGTTCTGCATCACCGAGTAATCCTTGATCACGCCGTCGCGCAGGCGGTCTTCCGGCACGTGGCCGATGCCGAGCTGGCGGAAGGTGTAAGGCAGGCCATCGGCATTCGAGCGTCCGGCGTAGGGCAAGTTCTTGCCTTCGAGCTCGACCTGGCCGGAACTCGGCAGGCGCATGCCGGCCAGGATTTCCATCAGTTCGCTCTGGCCATTGCCCGACACACCGGCAATCGCGACGATTTCGCCGGCGCGCACTTGCAGGTTGATGTCGGCCAGCAGCTGCACCTTGTTCGCGTCCTGTAGTTGCAGGTTCTTCACGTCCAGCACGGCTGCGCCCGGGTTGAAAGGCTTGCGCGGCAGATTGCCCTCGATCGGGCGGCCGACCATCATGTTGGCCAATTGCTCCTTCGAGGTCTGGGCCGTGGTGACGGCGCCCGCCACGCGGCCGGCGCGCATGACGGTCACCTGGTCGGTGATGTCCATGATCTCCCCCAGCTTGTGGGTGATCAGGATGATGGTCTTGCCCTGGTCCTTGAACAGGCGCAAGATTTCGAACAGGGAGGCGGTTTCCTGGGCAGTCAATACCGCGGTGGGTTCGTCCAGGATCAAAATGTTCGCGCTGCGGTAGATCTGCTTCAGGATCTCGACGCGCTGCTGGGCGCCCACCGACAAGTCGTGGATGGTGGCCAGCGGATCGACGTCCAGGCGGTAGCGCGTGCAGATTTCGCGCAACTTGTTCTCGACTTCCTTGCGCTTTGCAGCCAGCTTGAAGCCGCCTTCGGCACCCAGCATCACGTTGTCGAGCACGGTCATGTTCTCGACCAGCATGAAGTGCTGGTGGACCATGCCGATGCCGAGATCGATGGCTTCCTGGCTGGTACGGATATTCCGCGCCTGGCCATCGATCAGGAGTTGCCCGCTGTCGGCGTGGTAATAGCCGTACAGGATGCTCATCAAGGTGGATTTACCGGCGCCGTTTTCCCCGATCACGCCATGGATGGAACCCTTGGCGATCGTGAAACTGACGTCAGCGTTCGCTTGCACCGGCCCGAAGGCCTTGCTTATGTTGCGAAATTCTACGGCTGGCTGCATAGCGATCAGTAGTAAAGATGTGGTTACTTAAAATGACGAATGCATTGACGCTGTCAATGCATTTAAAAGCGCGCCGGACCGGATGGGCCGGCGCGGCGCGCTCATGAAAACGACAGGAAAATCAGACCGGGCAGCTGCTGCCAGCGCGGTAGTCGATGACCTTGATCTTGCCGTTGATGATGTCGGCTTTCACGCCGTTCACACGTTTTTCGATTTCCGGGGAGACGACCTTGCGGTTGTCCTTGTCCAGCACCCAATCCACGCCGCCTTCTTTCAGGCCTTTGTAGGTGGTGCCGCCCTTCCAGGTGTTGTTCTTGACCTGCATGAAGGAGTCGTAGATCGCCATGTCGACGCGCTTGACCATCGAGGTCAGCATATTCCCTGGGTGCAGGTAGTTCTGGTTCGAGTCGACGCCGATCGCCAGCTTGCCTTTTTCCTTGGCCATCTGCAGGGCGCCCATGCCCGAGCCGCCGGCCACGGCGAACACGACGTCGGCGCCGCGGTCGAATTGCTGGCGCGCCAGCTCGCCGCCCTTGGCCGGGTCGTTCCAGGCTGCGGCGGTGGTGCCGACCATGTTCGACATGATCTCGATCTTCGGTGCTTGCGCCTTGGCGCCCTGGCTATAGCCGCAGGCAAAAGCGCGGATCAGCGGGATGTCCATGCCGCCAACAAAACCGATCTTCTTCGACTTCGAGGCCATGGCGGCAGCGACGCCGACCAGGTAGGAGCCTTCCTGTTCCTTGAACATGATCGAGTTCACGTTTGCGCCCGGCGCGATCGAGTCGATCAGCACGAACTTCACGTTCGGGAATTCCTTGGCGACCTTGGCCACGGCCTGGGTCTGGGAGAAGCCGATAGCGGCGATCATGTCGAGCTTCTTGCGCGCGAGGCCGCGCATCACTTGCTCGGCCTGGGTATCGCTGTTGGCCTGGACTTCGATGTACGAAATGTTCGTTTCTTTCTTGAAGCGCTCGGCGCCTTCGAAAGCGGACTGGTTGAACGACTTGTCGAACTTGCCGCCGGCATCGTAGACGATGCCCAGTTTCGGATTGGCTGCGACCGCCGAACCGGCGATGCACAGTGCTGCAATCGTCATGCTGAGTTGCTTGAATTTCATGAAATAGCTCCTGGAATTTCGATATTGTACCCGGCGCAACGGCTGCGTTGGGAGGGGCGGCAAAAAGGCAAGGCAGTGCACCACGCTTTCCGTGCCGGGCACGGAGGGGTGGCAGCACGAATTTGTTACCGTGCGGATTGTGTCAGCCCCCGACGTTTCATGGGGTTACGATTTGTAAAGCGGCCTGCTCACCAATGCCTTGCGCGCGCGAATGTCGCAGCGTCGCAACAGCAAGGGGGAGGGTAGCCCGGCCATGGGCTGCGTGGCGCCGGGTAGCGGACAACCTGCGCAGCTCAACCTGTCAAATATGCATCAGCCCGTGGATGCATGACAAATACGATTTTACTTGGCAATTTATTCGAGGGAAATATAAATGCCGACAACTTTCGGCATTTTTTTCCATCACGCCACAGTTTCGATGAGTTGCGGGGCGGGCAAGGGCTGGCTGAAGCGCTCGGTGAGGAAGGTGGCCACCCTGGCCTGGGTCGCTTCCAGGTAGGGAATATTCAGGTGGTCGGAGCCGGGCACGATGTCGTCGGCGATCAGGTTGGCGAGCTTGCCGCACAGCTGGTCGGTGTGCGAGTGCGGCACGATGTCGTCGCTTTCGGCGCGCAGCACGCAGGTGGGCACGGTGAGCGAGGGCGCGTACTTGATCGACTCGAAGCGGTGGCGCAGCATGTATTCGATGGGCATGGCGCGGAACTTGCGCTTGGCGATGGCCAGGATCGAATCGTAGGGCGTGATCAGGACTACCGAGTGGGCGGCGCGTTCCTTGGCCACTTGCACGGCGACACCGGAGCCGAGGCTGCGCCCGACCACGGCGATGCGGCGCGCGTCGACCTGGCCAAGGGCGGCCAGCCAGTCGTACAGGGTGCAGCCGTCGTCGATCATCAGCGTTTCGTCGGGGATGCCGTGGGAATTGCCGTAGCCGCGGTAATTCATCGCCAGCACGGTCATGTTCGGGAACAGGTTGCCGGCGTCGCGCACGACCCAGGACACTTCCTCGGAGCGGCCGCCGAAATACAGCACCGCCGGGCGCGGGCCCGGCACGCGCGGCGTCATCAGCCAGCCGCACAGGCGGGTGCCGTCTTTCGCGCGCAGGACGATGGGGCGGGTGCGATGGCCGCTGCTGCGCGGGCTGTTCACTTCGGGCACGATGGTCGGGTTGAACACCAGCCGGCGCTGGTTGGCCGCTACCGCAGCCGTAAGGCCCAGCCACAACACGCTGGCGAAGCCCGCCATCCCTGCCGCCATTTTTTTCGATGTGTTCATGGCGCCAGTCTACGCTCGCCACGAAAACTCTTCTGTGCGGCATGTCGCCATGCATTGCAGCAAATGGCTGAGCTGGCGAGACAGTATGGTTTGCGCAACAGTCCCGCCGCCCGCCACGCACCCGGCATCAAGGTGGATTAGCGCGCCGGCACCAGCCGCAAGACCATGTTCTGCGACGTTGCCGCCAGCGAGCCGGCCGCCAGCGTGATGCCGCGCGGCGCGTTCAGGCTGCCGGGCAGGGGGCCGAACACCACATTTTGCGTGCCCGGCGTGCCGACCACGGTGCTGACCGTGCCCGAGGTGGCGATGCGGCGGATCGTACCGTTGCCGGTATCGGCCACGAACAGGGTGCCGGCGCCATCCATCGTCAGCGCGGCGGCATTGCAGAAGCGCGCGCTGGCGCCCGGGCCGTCGGCGCTACCGCATTGGCCGGCGGCGCCGGCGATGGTGCGCACTTCGCCGTTAGGCGCGATTTCGCGGATCGTCGAGTTGGCCGTGTCGGCCACGTACAGGTAGCCGTCGTCGTCGACCTCGATGTCGCGCGGCTCGCAGAAGCGGGCGGCATTGCCGCGCCCGTCGGCGCTGCCGCAGGCGCCGGCCACGCCGGCCACCGTGGTGACGGCGTTGTTGCGGTCGATGCGGCGGATGGTGTGGTTCATGGTGTCGGCCACGTACAAATTGCCGTTGCGGTCGAGCGTGATGCCCTGCGGGTTGCAGAAGCGCGCGTTGCCGGCGCTGCCGTCCGCGCTGCCGCACTGGCCGGCGGCGCCGGCGAGGGTGGTGACGGCGCCGGCCTTGCTCACCTGGCGGATGGTGTTATTGCCGCTGTCGGTGACGTACAAATTGCCGTCGATGTCGGCCTCCAGCCGGGTCGGGGCGTTGAAGCGCGCCGCGCTGCCGGCGCCGTCGGCACTGCCGGCTGCACCGGCGCTGCCGGCCAGGGTCACCGCCACGCCTTGCTGCGATACCTTGCGGATGGTGCCGCTCGCGCGTTCGGCCACGTACAGATTGCCGTCGGGGCCGAGCACGATGCCTTCGGGTGTGTCGAAGCGGGCGGCCGAGCCGGAGCCGTCGAGCGAACCGCCGCAGGTGGGGCAGAGGCCGCCGGCAATCAGGAAGATGCCCGGGTCGGACGCCTGGCCGCCGCCCGGCCAGTCCGGTCGATGCGGGCGGTCGTCGTCGTCGTAGTCGACGTAGCCGAAGCCGAGCGAGACGCCGCCGCCGCAGGCGGCAAGGACGGTGGACAGCAGCAGTGCCCCGAGGCGCAGGCCGTATTGGCGCAGGAGGCGCAAGGGGCGGGCAAGGATTGTCATGACAACTCCTTTTGGCTGGACGTCGGCGGCATGCCGTGCGTGACGGTATCGAGATTAGTGAGCCAGGGCGTTCCAAGTATGAGCGCGATCAAGCGTGCGCGGGTGCACGCCAGAACTGTGCGGCGCCGTGCAGGTGCGCTACACTGCTCTTTACCATTCAATAACATCGGAGTCGCCGTGCATTACCTGCTCATCTACGATCTCGCTCCCGACTACCTCGAACGCCGCGCCGAGTTCCGCAACGAACACTTGCGCCTGGCCTGGGAAGCACAGGAGCGCGGCGAGATGGTGCTGGCCGGCGCGCTCGACGAGCCGGCCGACCGCGCGATGCTCCTGTTCGACGTCGACAGCCCGCAAGTGCCCCAGCTGTTCGCCGCCAGGGACCCCTACGTGACCAACGGCCTGGTGCGCGCCTTCCATGTGCGGCGCTGGAATACGGTGGTGGGCGAGCTGGCCGGCAACCCGGTGCGGCCGGAATGAATGCCGGCACCGGGATGCCGCCGCTGTCCCAGCGAGCTCTTGTTGGCTGAAGCTGGTATCAAATTCCCAGCTTGACCTGTTTTTCCAAAGTGCGGCCCGTGCGTACGAAGGTTACCGGCACTGTTTTACTTTTCTCGAGTCCGCGCGATACAGTGTTAAAGCTCGCGACTGTGCTGACCGGCTGACCATCGATCGAGGTGATGATGTCGCCCACTAGCAGGTCGGCTTCGAATGCCGGACTGCCATCTACCACGGTACTGATCACCACGCCTTTGTTGCTCTGCAGTGCCAGACGCTCGTCATCGCTCAGGTCCCGCGTAAAGACTCCCAGGATGAAGCGCTGTTTGACGAAATAGATGGCGCCGTAATCCGAACGATTGACGGTGATCGGCACGTAATTGGTCGTCGAGCCGTAGGTGGTTGTCGTGGCGTTTCCTATGGCCGTGGTGGCGCCTCGTGCGCCGTAGACGGTTGCCGTACCCGTGGTATACGAAGTCGTTGCCGTCGGAGTCGTAATGGGGATGTTGGTTGTCGTCGAACTGACGAATTTCGGGTCGAAAACCAGTACCAGGTCGGCGCCTACCGCTTTCGCCTGCTCGATCGCGTTATTTTCACTGACGGAGCGGCCGCTACTGAAGGCCGAATGACCGATTGGGACATAGCCGCGTTTAAGGTAGGCATTGACGAGGGCTGGGTCGCCTTTTGCTGCGCGCTCGACAACGGGCAGGACCGGGGGCGGAGCAAGCCGCGTCTCGCGGATCCTCTCCGCAGTTGCGCCTGTCGTTGGCTTGTAATATTCCTGGTAGCCGTTAGCGCAACCGGTGAGCAGGAGGACCGTGCACAGTGCCAGGCGACGGAAGTTTGGTATGGCGTTCATTATGCTTGAGAACCGTTTCAAAGAGGAATGTTGTAGTGCTATTTTCATAATAGCATCTGGCGTCGTGCTGATTTCTCTCGAATTTCCACAGCGGAACAATATAGAGGCTAGAGGCGCTCATCATTTGCTTGGCAAGCGTACTGTTCGGTTAAACTCATCCGGCTTTCCATTTGAAGCCGGAGTCTGTATTGCAAACCGCTGTCAATCTATGGCCGCTGCTGGGCGTGGCCGTCATCGCCGCCGGCTTCCTGCTGCGCGCCAATCCCGTGCTGGTGGTGGTCGCCGCCTGCGGCGTCACCGGCGCCGCGGCCGCCATGCCCTTTATGCACCTGCTCGAGTCGCTCGGCACGGCCTTCGTCAAGACGCGTAACCTGCCCCTGGTCTTGCTGCTGCCGCTGGCGGCGGTGGGCCTGCTCGAACGCTACGGCCTGAAGGAGCACGCGATGGCCAGCATCGCCAAGATCCGCTCGGCCACCGCCGGACGCCTGCTGATCGTCTATCTCTTCCTGCGCGAGACCACGGCCGCCGCCGGCCTCACCAGCCTGGGCGGCCAGCCTTCGATGGTGCGCCCGCTGGTGGCGCCCCTGGCCGAAGGCGCGGCGGAGGCGCGCAACGGCACCCTGTCCGACGGGCTGCGCTACCGCATCCGCGCCATGGCCGCCGCCACCGACAACGTCGGCCTGTTCTTCGGCGAGGATATTTTTGTCGCCTTCGGCGCCATCGTGCTGATGCAGACCATCCTGCGCGCCGAGGGCATCGAGGTCGATCCGCTGCACATGGCGCTGTGGGGCATCCCGACGGCTGTGTGCGCCTTCGTCATCCACAGCTGGAACCTGCGCCGCCTCGACGCCGCGATCCGCCGCGAAGGAGCGGGCAAGTGATCTTTTCGCTGGAATTCCTGTATGTGCTCGTCGGCCTGCTGCTGGGCACCGTCGCGCTGCTGACCTTGCTCGATAAAGACCATCCACGCCGCGTTACGAGTGCCTTGTTCTGGGGGCTGTATGCCTTCATCTATTTGGCGGGCGACCATATTCCTGCGGCTGCAGCCGGCGCGGTGATGATCGCGATGGCCTTGCTGGCTGGCTGCGGCCTGGTGCGCCAGGGCAAGCACGGCAGCCTGGACGAGGCCACCCGCCGCGCCAGCGCCGCGCGCCTGGGCAATAAACTGTTCCTGCCGGCGCTGGTGATCCCGGTCGTGACCGTGCTCGGCGCCACCGTGCTGAAGGAAGTGCGCATCGGCGACTGGCTCCTGTTCGACCAGGCCCACCTGACCCTGGCCAGCCTGGGACTGGGCTCGCTGCTGGCCATCGGCGCCGCCTGCTGGCTGACGAAAGCCACGCCGGTGCAGGGCGTGCGCGAGGCGCGGCGCCTGGTCGACGCCATGAGCTGGGCAGTGACCCTGCCGCACATGCTGGCGGTGCTGGGACTGCTGTTCACCGAGGCCGGCGTCGGCAAGGCGGTGGCGCAGGTGAGCACCAGCTGGTTCGACGTCGATTCGCGCTTCGCCGCGGTGGCCCTGTATTGCATTGCGATGGCGGTGTTCACTATCATCATGGGCAATGGTTTCGCGGCGTTTCCGGTGATTGCCGGCGGCATCGGCATCCCGGTGCTGGTGAATGTGTACGGCGCCAATCCGGCGATCATGGCTGCCATCGGCATGTTCAGCGCGTATTGCGGCACATTAATGACGCCGATGGCGGCGAACTTTAATATCGTCCCCGCTGCCTTGCTGGAGTTGCCTGACAAAAACGCGGTGATCAAGGCGCAGATACCCACCGCGCTGCCGCTGCTGGGGGCGAACATCCTCCTCCTGTATTTCCTCATGAACCGCTGACCTTGGGAAGATCATGAAAAAGACTGTCCTGCTGACCGGTTTCGAGCCTTTCAATGGCGCCAGCGTCAACCCGGCCTGGGAAGCGGTACGCGCGCTCAAGGGCTGGCGCGGCGAGGATTTCCTGATCGAGGTGCTGCAGCTGCCCTGCGTGTTCGGCTTCGCCAACCGGGTGCTGAGCGGCGCCATCGACGAGATCAAGCCGGACATCGTGATCGCCGTCGGCCAGGCTGGTGGGCGCGCCGACCTGACCGTGGAGAGGGTGGCGATCAACGTCGACGATGCGCCCATCTTCGACAACGACCGGCAGCAGCCGGTCGATGCGGCGATTGCCGCCGACGGGCCCGCAGCCTATTTCGCGAGCCTGCCGGTCAAGGCTATCGTGGCGGCAATGCGCGAACGCGGGTTGAAGGCCTCGGTGTCCCAGACGGCCGGCACCTTTGTCTGCAACCACGTGTTCTATGGCTTGATGCACCGGATTGCGGGTACGGCGATCCGCGGCGGCTTCATTCATGTGCCTTACTTGCCGGAGCAGGCGGCGGCGTTTGCCGGGGCGCCGGGGATGGCGCTGGAAGAGATCGTCGAAGGACTGCGTGCGGCGGTGGAGGTGGCGGTGCGCGGCAGCGAGGGCGATGTGGCGGTGGCGGGCGGGGCGACGCACTAATCGCCCGGCAAGCACCGCCGGCTTCACTCCCCGTCGGGATTCAGGATCTTCAGGAAGGCCCGCACCACCGGCGTATCGTCCTGGCTGGTGGTGGTGATATAAAGGTTCGCCGACGGCGGGTTGGTGCGGATCGGCAGGAAGGCCACACCCGGCCAGCCGATGCGGCTGGTGGTCTGCGGCATCAGGGCCACGCCCAGGCGTGCGCCGACCATCGCCAACAAGGTCTGTGGCTCGGCCGCTTCCTGGAAGATCGCCGGCTGGAAGCCCGCGTTCACGCAGCACTGGATCAAATAGCGCGGTTCGGCCGACTGGTTCAGGTGCAGGGTCAGCATCGGCTCCTGGGCGATGTCCGTCAGTTCGATCGCTTCCTGGCGCGCCAGCGGGTGCTCCTGGTGCACGGCCACGCAAAAATTCTCCGCAAAGCACAGCTGCTGGCGCAGGTTGGCCTGCTTCAGTTCCTCGTCGTCCAGCTTCGGCTCGCGCCAGAAACCGACGTCGATCTGCTTTGAACGCAATGCTTCCAGTTGCTGGTCCGGCCCCAGCTCGTGCAGGGTCCAGGTCACGCGCGGGAACTCGGTCTGGAAGCGTTCCAGCAAACTCGGGATCGGCCCCCACATCGCCGAGCCGACGATGCCCACGCGCAGGCGCCCGACCTCGCCGCGGTCGATCTGGCGGATGGTGTCGATCGTCATGCGCATGCGGCCCAGCAGCTCGGTGGCTTCCGCCATCAAGGCCTTGCCGGCCATGGTCAGCTCGAAGCTGCGCGTAGTGCGCGCGAACAGGCGCACGCCGAGTTCGGCCTCGAGCTTCATGATCTGCTGCGACAGCGGCGGCTGCGAAATGTGCAGGCGCTCGGCGGCGCGGCTGAAGCTCTTTTCCTCGGCCACGGCCAGGAAGTACTTCAGCTGTTTCAGGTCGATCGACATGAGCGGGTCTTAGGCGTTGCCGTTCAAGGCCACGGCCAGGCGCGCGCCGACCAGGGCGTTGTGCTTGACCAGCGCGATGTTGGTGACCAGGCTGCGGCCTTCGGTGAGTTCCTTGATGCGCGCCAGCAGGAAGGGCGTCACGCGCTTGCCGGCGATGCCCTGCTGTCCGGCCTCTTGCAACGCCTGTTCGGTGATGCGGTCGATTTCTTCCTTCGGCATGGCCGAGGCTTCCGGCACCGGATTGCTGACCACCACGCCGCCGTCCATGCCGAGCTGCCACTTGGTGCGAATAAAAGCCGCCTGCGCTTCCGGCGTGTCGAGCTGGAAGTCGGCCTTGAAGCCGCTTTCGCGCGTGAAGAAGGCCGGGAAGCCGGGCTGGCCGACGCTCACCACCGGCACGCCGTGGGTTTCCAGGTATTCCAGGGTCAGGCCGATGTCGAGGATGGACTTGACGCCGGCGCAGACCACGGCCACGTTCGTATTCGCCAGTTCTTGCAGGTCGGCCGAGATGTCGAAGCTGGTCTCGGCGCCGCGGTGCACGCCGCCGATGCCGCCGGTCACAAAAACCTCGATGCCGGCCAGTTCGGCGCAGATCATGGTCGCGGCCACGGTGGTGGCGCCGAGCAGCCGCTGCGACAGCACGTAGGCGAGGTCGCGCCGGCTGACCTTGATGGCGTCCGGCGCGGTGCCGAGTTGTTCCAGCTGCGCGTCGTTCAGGCCGATGCAGATCTTGCCGTCGATGATGGCGATGGTGGCCGGCACGGCGCCGGCGTCGCGGATGATCTGCTCGACTTCGCGTGCGGTCTGCACGTTCTGCGGGTAGGGCATGCCGTGCGAGATGATGGTCGATTCGAGGGCGACCACGGGCAGGCCGGCGTTGCGCGCGGCGGCGACTTCAGGGGAGAACAAGAGGAAGGATTGCATCTTTAAAAAACCTTATTCGGGAATAAGCGCGCCGAACGTATCGGGCGCAAGTTGCGGGCAAACGGTCTGGCGGCACTCAACCGTCATGGCGGAGAGCTGCAGCCCACGGCGGCAGGCCAGGGCCAAATCGGCGCCGCCGCTGTGCAGCGACAGCACCAGGGCGGCGGCAAAGGCGTCGCCGGCGCCGGTGACGTCGACCACCTCGGCCGGCGGCGCGTCCAGGCGTTCGGCGCCGCCCGGCACGGTGAACAGCACGCCGCGCGCGCCGAGGGTGACCACCACGTCGCCGGCGCCTTGCGCCTGCAGTTCGCGGCAGGCGGCGGCCAGCTCGGCTTCATTGTCCAGGGCGCGGCCGACGCGGGCGGCGAGTTCGCCTTCGTTCAGGATCAGCAGGCGCACGCCCACCAGCGATGCCGGCAGGCGGTTCATCTTCGGTTCCGACACCGCCACCAGGATCAGCGAGACGCTGTCGCGTGCGGCGTCGCGCTGCAAGGTGGCAATCGCGTCGTGCGTCAGGTTCAAATCGGCTACGATCAGCGATGCGCCGGTGCGCTGCTGCTGGCGGCTGTCCAGGAAGGCCGGGGTGATGCGGTCGTAGAGGGCCATGTCGGCCAGGGCCACCACCAGCTGGCCGTCGCCGTCGAGCACCGCGGTATAGGTGCCGCTGCTGCCATCGTCGAGGCGGAAGCAGCCGCGGGTGTCGATGCCGACGCTGTCGGCGTGGGCGAGCAGGGCGCGTCCGGAAGAATCGTTGCCGACCGCCGTGATCAGGGCCACTGCCGCGCCCATGCGCGCCAGATTCTCGGCGATGTTGCGGGCCACGCCGCCGAAGGATTCGACCCCGCTGGCCGGGTTCGAGGTGCCCATCGCCAGCCTGCCGTCGGCGCGCAGCTTGCGGTCGAGGTTGGCGGCTCCCACGCACAGGATGGGGCGGTGGTCGGGCAGCACATAGGCCCGGCCCAGCAGGCGGCGTTCGCGCACGAGGGTGGCGATGTAGCCGGCCACGGCCGAGCGCGACAGCCCGAGTTCGGCGGCGAGGTCCTGTTGCGCAATGAAGGGATTCGCACGGATCAGCTCGTACAACTGTTCTTTCTTGGAGAGTTCAGTCACGGTCGGCACTTATAAACAAATGTTGGTCGATACTAGACAAATGTTTGATGGCAGTCAATACATCGTCTGCACAATATTGTCCTGTTAGTTAAATTGTATCTGTAAGCCAACATGCGACGGACATAAATTTACGTGGATTTATTTGTTAGTCATATAAATGCGCAAGAAAAATGGTATTTGCCATACATATCGCAGATAATGCATAGTTAGAATAATTTTTGGCTTATCAAGTGTCCCGCCTGGACGCCAGCTCTACAGCGCCGCACCCCTCGACACCTCCTGCCACAGCCTCCCCCTATTTCAGTTTCATACGAAGGAAAACCATGTCCAGCAATACCCCATTCGAAGCCGCCGACGTCATCCGCGCCCGCAAGCCGGGTTTTGAGCCGCGCGTTGCGATGATCCTCGGTTCCGGTCTCGGCGTGCTGGCCGAGCAGATGACCGACGTTGTCTCGATCAGCTATGCCGACCTGCCGGGCTTCCCGATCAGCACCGTGCACGGCCACGCGGGCGAACTGGTACTGGGCGAGCTGGCCGGCGTGCCGGTGGTGTGCATGAAGGGCCGCGGCCACTTCTACGAAGGCTATGGCGCCCACGTCATGACCTCGGCCGTGCGCACCTTCAAGCTGCTCGGCTGCGAGATGCTGCTGGTGACGAATGCCGCCGGTTCGCTGCGTCCTGAAGTCGATGCCGGCAGCGTCGTCGTCCTGTCCGACCACATCAACATGCTGCCGGGCAGCCCGATGGCCGGCCCGAACGACGACCGCTTCGGCCCGCGCTTCTTCAGCATGGCCAACGCCTACGACGCCGAACTGCGCGAGCTGGTGAAGGCGGTCGCCGTTGAGAAGAACATCACCCTGGCCGAAGGCGTGTACCTGGCCGCGCCAGGCCCGAACTTCGAAACCGCCGCCGAAATCCGCGCCTTCAAGACCCTGGGCGCCGACGTGGTCGGCATGTCGGTGGTGCCGGAAGTGATCTCGGCGCGCCACTGCGGCCTGAAAGTGGTGGGCGTCTCGGCCATCACCAACCTGGCCGAAGGCCTGTCGCCGTTCGCGCTGTCGCACGAGCAGACCCTGAAGTACGCGGCCATCGCCGCCAAGGACCTGGTCGCCCTGATCCACGCCTTCACCGAACGCCTGGGCGCCATCCCACGCGCTGCCGCCAACTAACCAGCGAGCCAGTCAATGTCACGCGCATTCATCCTCCTGCTTGACTCCTTCGGCCTGGGCGCGCTGCCCGACGCCGACCAATACGGCGACACGGGCGCCAACACCTTCGGCCACATCGCCGCGTGGGCCGCGAAGGAAGGCAAGCCGATGTCGCTGCCGAACCTCGAGCGCCTGGGCCTGGCCGCGGCCGCGCACAAGGCCAGCGGCGAGTGGGCCGCCGGCTTCGACCAGCGCGACGGTTTTACCGGCGCCTGGGGCGCCGCGCGCGAGCAATCCACCGGCAAGGACACGCAGAGCGGCCACTGGGAAATCGCCGGCGTGCCGGTGCTGTTCGACTGGGGCTACTTCCCGAAGACGGTGCCGACCTTCCCGCAAGAGTTGACGGACAAGCTGCAGGAACTCACGGGCGTGCCCGGCTGGCTGGGTAACTGCCACGCTTCCGGCACCACCATCATCGACGAGCTGGGCGACGAGCACGTTGCGAGCGGCAAGCCGATCCTGTACACCTCGGCCGACTCGGTGCTGCAGATCGCAGCGCACGAAGAACACTTCGGCCTGGAGCGCCTGTATGCAGTGTGCGAAGCGGCCTACGAGCTGGTCAAGCCCTACAACATCGGCCGCGTGATCGCGCGTCCTTTCCTGGGCGAGAACGGCAAGTACAAGCGCACGTCCAACCGCCACGACTACGCCGTGCCGCCCACAAGCCCGACCCTGCTCGACCACGTGAAGAACGAAGGCGGCGAAGTCATCGCCCTCGGCAAGATCAGCGACATCTTCGCCGCGCAAGGCGTGACCCGCCTGGTGAAGGGCCCGGACAACATGGCCTTGTTCGACCGCCTGCTGGAAGTGGCCGATGAGGCACCAAGCAAATCGCTGAGCTTCGTGAACTTCGTCGACTTCGACATGCACTTCGGCCACCGCCGCGACGTGGCCGGCTACTCGAACGCGCTGCACGAACTCGATGCGCGCCTTCCCGAGTTCATGGCCAAGCTGAAGGACGGCGACCTGGTCGTGATCACCGCCGACCACGGCTGCGACCCCACCGCGCCAGGCTCGGACCACACCCGCGAGCACATCCCGATGATCTTCTTCGGCCCGAACGTCGCGCCGCAGGAACTGCCGATCGCGAGCACCTTCTCCGACATCGGCGCCACGCTGGCGAAACACCTCGGCGTCAAACCTCTCTCCAACGGAACCGCACTGCTATGACCCAGAACCTGGACTTCAAACGTAACACCGCCGTCGGCCTCGACCTCGGCTGGGTCAACAGCCTGAAGGTGAACCGCAACGCGGCCGACCGCCGCGCCGCCAGCCTGGCCAACCGCCGCACGGTGAAGAAGGAATACCAGGCCGCCTGGCTGATCCGCGCCGTGCAGTGCATGGACCTGACCACCCTGGGTGGCGACGACACGCCGGGCCGCGTCGAGCGCCTGTGCATGAAGGCGATGCGCCCGCTGCGCGCCGATTTGATGCAGGCCCTGGGCCTGGAGTCGCTCACCACCGGCGCCGTCTGTGTCTACCACGAGATGATCGAACCGGCCGGCAAGATCCTGAAGGGCCGCCTGCCGATCGCCGCCGTGTCGACCGCTTTCCCGGCCGGCTTGTCGAGCCTGGAAACCAAGCTGCGCGAGATCGAACTGAGTGTTGCCGCCGGCGCCACCGAGATCGACATCGTCATCACGCGCCAGCACGTGTTGACCGGTAACTGGCAAGCCCTGTACGACGAGATGCTCGCCTACCGCAAGGCTTGCGGCGACGCGCACGTGAAGGCGATCCTCGCCACCGGTGACCTGGTCACGCTGGACAACGTGGCGAAAGCCTCGTGGGTCTGCATGATGGCCGGCGCCGATTTCATCAAGACCTCGACCGGCAAGGAAGGCGTGAACGCCACCATTCCCGTGTCGCTGGTGATGGTGCGCGCGATCCGCGAATACTACGAGCAGACCGGCTTCATGGTCGGCTACAAGCCGGCCGGCGGCGTCAGCACCGCGAAGAGCGCGCTGCAGTACCTGACGGTGATGAAGGAAGAGCTGGGCAACGAGTGGCTGCAGCCGCACCTGTTCCGCATCGGCGCGTCCAGCCTGATGACCGACATCGAACGCCAGCTCGAGCATTACGTGACCGGCGCCTACTCGGCCGCCCACCGCCACGCGCAACCTTAAACACCGAACGGATACGTCATGCCAACAATTAACGAGATTCTGCAAACTATGGATTACGGCCCCGCACCAGAAAGCACCAAGGAAGCACAAGCGTGGCTGGACCAGCATGGACGCCGTTTCGGCCTCTTCATCGACAACGAGTGGACCGAAGCGCTTGATACCTTCGCCTCGACCAATCCGGCCGACGGCGTGGAACTGGCGCAGGTCACGCAAGCCACCGCTGACGACGTCGAGCGCGCCGTTGCCGCCGCACGCCGCGCCCAGCCGGGCTGGGTCGCCATGGGCGGCGCCGGCCGTGCGAAGGTCATGTACGCAATCGCGCGCCTGCTGCAAAAGCATTCGCGCCTGTTCGCCGTGCTCGAAACCCTGGACAACGGCAAGACCATCCGCGAAACCCGCGATGCCGACTTGCCGCTGGCCGCACGCCACTTCTACCACCACGCCGGCTGGGCCGCGCTGCAAGCCGAAGAATTCGCCGACTACCGCGCCGTGGGCGTGGTCGGCCAGATCGTGCCGTGGAACTTCCCGGTGCTGATGCTGGCATGGAAAATCGCGCCGGCCCTGGCCGCCGGTAACACGGTCGTGTTCAAGCCGGCCGAGTTCACCTCGCTCACCGCGCTGCTGTTCGCCGAGATCTGCCAGCAGGCCGGTGTGCCGGCCGGCGTGGTCAACATCGTCACCGGCGACGGCCGCGTGGGCGAAGCCATCGTGAACCATCCTGGCATCGACAAGCTGGCCTTTACCGGTTCCACGGAAGTGGGACGCATCATCCGTAAAGCGACTGCCGGCAGCGGCAAGAAGCTGTCGCTGGAATTGGGCGGCAAATCGCCCTTCATCGTCTTCGACGACGCCGACCTGGATGCCGCCGTCGAAGGCCTGGTCGACTCGATCTGGTTCAACCAGGGGCAAGTATGCTGCGCCGGTTCGCGCCTGCTGGTGCAGGAATCGGTGTACGACCGCTTCATCGCCAAGGTGAAAGTACGCATGCAGAACCTGCGCGTCGGCTCGCCGCTGGACAAGTCCAATGACATCGGCGCCCTGGTCGACCCGGTGCAGCAGCAGCGCATCCATGGCCTGGTGGAAGCCGCCCGTGCCGAGGGTTGCGAGATCTGGCAGCCAGCCTGCGAAGCCCCGCAAGCCGGCTCGTGGTACCTGCCGACCCTGATCACCGGCGCCTCGACCTCGGCCGCCGTGGCCCAGACCGAAATCTTCGGACCGGTGCTGGTGGCCATGAGCTTCCGTACCCCGGGCGAAGCGGTGCAGCTGGCGAACAACACCGTGTACGGCCTGGCCGCCTGCGTGTGGTCGGAATCGATCTCGCTGGCGCTGGACGTGGCGCCGCAGATCAAGGCCGGCGTGGTGTGGATCAACACCGCGAACCAGTTCGACGCCGCCTGTGGCTTCGGCGGCTACAAGGAATCGGGCTTCGGCCGCGAAGGCGGTAAAGAGGGCATGTACGAGTACATGACCGCGCTGTCGGAAGATGCACGCCCGGCCGCGCCGATTGTGGCCGCGAAAGCCGCCGCCAAGCCGGCAACCGGCGACAGCCCGTTCGCCGTCGACCGCACCGCGAAGCTCTACATCGGCGGCAAGCAGGCCCGCCCGGACGGCGCCTACAGCCGCGCCATCAACGGCGCCGATGGCAGCTTCCTGGCCGACATCGGCGAAGGCAGCCGCAAGGACATCCGCAATGCCGTGGAAGCGGCGCACAAGGCGGCCGGCTGGTCGAAAGCCACCGCGCACAACCGCGCCCAGGTGCTGTACTACATCGCCGAGAACCTGGCGATCCGTGCCGACGAATTCGCCGGGCGCATCGCCGCGCAAACCGGTTCGAAAGACGCCGCACGCGAAGTGCAGGCCTCGATCGAGCGCCTGTTCTACTGGGCGGCATGGGCCGACAAGTACGACGGCCAGGCCCACCAGCCGCCGATGCACGGCATCACCGTGGCGCTGAACGAACCGGTCGGCGTGATCGGCATCGTTTGCCCGAACGAGAACCCGCTGCTGGGCTTCATTTCGCTGGTGGCGCCGGCGCTGGCGCTGGGTAACCGCGTGGTGGCGGTGCCGTCGGAAGCCTACCCGCTGTCGGCTACCGACCTGTACCAGGTGCTGGACACCTCGGACCTGCCGGGCGGCGCGCTGAACATCGTCACCGGTTCGGCCGACGAGCTGGCGCGTACGCTGGCGACCCACGGCGACATCGATGCGGTGTGGCGTCACGATGGTTCGCTTGATGGTTGCGCCGAAGTCGAGCGCCTGTCGTCGGAAACGCTGAAGCGCACCTGGGTCGGCGGCGGCAAGGGCCGCGACTGGTTCGATGCGAAGCAGGCCTGCGGCCGCGCCGTGCTGCAGCACGCCAGCCAGGTCAAGAACGTCTGGATTCCTTACGGCGTTTGAGGCGATATGAATAACCGTTGCATGTAAATGCAACGGGTAGGGTGGACGGGTCTTCCCGTCCACGCGTCGATCGTTGGTGGGCGCCGGTTCGTACACGAAATCGGAGCCGGTAACGATCACCGCGTGGACGGCAGAGCCGTCCACCCTACGTCGTTTATCCAGCAGCACGATTGAACGAAGCGTTAGCGGTAACCGTAGGGTGGGCACGCCGTGCCCACGCGGAAGCCTGAGCACCACCAATTTTTAAAGAGAGCACCCCATGTTCCTCCCCCAAGAAATCGTCCGTAAAAAACGCGACGGCGGCACCCTGACCGCGGAAGAAATCCAGTTTTTCGTACGCGGCATCCCTGACGGCAGCGTCACCGAAGGCCAGATCGCGGCACTCGCGATGGCCGTCTACTTCAACGACATGAGCATGGACGAACGCGTCGCCTTCACGCTGGCGATGCGCGATTCCGGCCAGGTGCTGGAATGGAAATCGATGAACCTCCCAGGCCCGGTGGTCGACAAGCACTCGACCGGCGGCGTCGGCGACGTGGTTTCGCTCATGCTCGGACCGATGATCGCCGCCTGCGGCGGCTTCGTGCCGATGATCTCGGGCCGCGGCCTGGGCCACACCGGCGGCACCCTGGATAAATTCGATTCGATCCCCGGCTACAGCACCGTCCCGGATCCGGAACTGTTCCGCAAGGTCGTGAAGGACGTGGGCGTGGCCATCATCGGCCAGACCGCCCAGCTGGCCCCGGCCGACAAGCGCTTCTACAGCATCCGCGACACCACGGCGACCGTGGAATCGGTGGCCATGATCACCGGCTCGATCCTGTCGAAGAAGCTGTCGGCTGGCCTGGATGCGCTGGTGATGGACGTGAAAGTCGGCAGCGGCGCCTTCATGCCGACCCCGGAAAAATCGCTGGAACTCGCCGAGAGCATCGTCAAGGTCGGCAACGGCGCCGGCACCCGCACTTCGGCCATCCTGACCGGCATGGACGAGTCGCTGTGCCACGCCGCCGGCAACGCCGTCGAAGTACGCGTCGCCATCGACTACCTGACGGGCAAATCGCGCCCGGCACGCCTGCACGAAGTGACGATGGCGCTGTGCGCCGAGATGCTGGTGATCTCGGGCCTGGCCGCCAACGACCTTGAAGCCCGCGCCAAGCTGCAAGCCGCGCTGGATTCGGGCGAAGCGGCCGAGCGCTTCGCACGCATGGTCAGCGCCCTCGGCGGCCCGGCCGACCTGATGGACAAGCCGGACGCCCACCTGGAAACGGCCCCGGTCATCGTGCCGGTGCCGGCCCTGCAAGCCGGCTACGCCAGCGCCGTCGACACCCGCGGCCTGGGCCTGGCAGTCGTCGCCCTGGGCGGCGGCCGCGTGCGTCCGCAGGATGCGATCGACTTCGCCGTCGGCCTCACCAATCTCGTGGAACTCGGCGACAAGATCGACGTCGGCCAGCCGCTCGGCACCGTGCATGCACGCACCCAGGCAGCGGCCGAGCAGGCCGTGCGCCAGGTGCAGGCGGCTTACCAGATCGGTGCAGAGAAGCCAGCGGCCCAGCCGATGATCCACCGCACCATCCGTCCAGAGTAAGACGCATGAAGTACGCCAATCTCATCGAAGAAGCCCGCGCCGCGCGCGAGCTGGCCTACACGCCGTATTCGCAGTTCAAGGTCGGCGCCGCCCTGGAGTGCAAGGACGGCCGCATCTTCCGCGGCTGTAACGTCGAAAACGCGTCCTATGGCCTGTGCAACTGCGCCGAGCGCACCGCCTTTTTCTCGGCGATTGCGCACGGCTACCAGCCGGGCGACTTCACGGCCCTGGCCGTGATCGGCCAGACCGACGGCCCGATCGCACCCTGCGGCGCCTGCCGCCAGGTCGTGCTCGAACTGGGCGGGAATGCGTTGCCGGTAGTGCTGACCAACCTGAAGGGTGATGTGTTCGAAACCACGGCGGCCGAACAGCTGCCGAACGCCTTTGGCGGGCGGGACCTGGGCAACTGAGTCCCGGTGAGGGGAGCGGCCGCCTACGCCGCTTCCTGCCGAACAAGCGCTGCACGCGAAAGCGGAGCAGCGCTTTTTTTTCGGACTTTTCTTAAGCAACTTCGCGTGTTCCTAGCCGATTATCGGAAGAATACTTGGCGCCGTATCAATCTCTGTTGCGGTGGCAATTGATCTGATCCCGAGCAAACCTCGATGCCAGAACTCGGCGTGTAATCGCTGGGTTCAGGTTGCTGCGCCGCATCCTTGCTCAAGCGCATGCGACCTGCATTTCAAGGGAGATCGCCCATGCCGCAACACGCCTTTTCCGGTTTGCTCGCATCGCTTAACGGCTATACCCAGGACACGCGCCTGCTCAGGCTGACGACCCCGCTGGGCGAGCAACTGCTGGCCGAATGCGTGCGCGGAGAAGAGGGCATCGGCCAGGGTTTCAGCTTTCGCATTGACGCCCTGTGCGAGGATGCGCACCTGGCATTGAAAACCCTGCTTGGCCAGCCTGCCTTGCTGCAGGTGCTGACTGCCAGCGGGCGCAAGGCGCTGCGGCCGTTTCATGGCCACATCACATCCGCCCAGATCAGCGGCGCCAACGGCGGCCTGGCGCGCTACCACCTCACGCTGCAGCCCTGGAGCGCCTTCCTCGACATTGGGCGCGACAGCCGCATCTTCCAGGACATGACGGTGTTCGACATCCTGGATGCGGTCTTTGCCAGTTATCAGGGACGGGGCAGGCTGATGCCGGCCTGGCGCTATGAGATTGCCGACCGCAGGATCTATCCGCAGCGCAGCTTGACCACGCAATACCAGGAAAGCGACCTGGCCTTCGTCGAGCGGCTGATGTACGAAGAGGGGCTGTTTCACTTCTTCGAGCATGCGGGCGACGTGGGTAATGCCTCGCTCGGCAGCCACACGATGGTGGTCGCCGACCACAACGGCGCCTTCGAGCCGAACGCCCAGCCATCCATCCGCTACACCCAGCCCGGCGCCGTGATGCGCGAAGACAGCATCGACCGCTGGCGTACCGAATCGCGCCTGCGCACGGACGCGGTCGAGATGGGCAGCTGGGATTACCGTACTGCGGGCCAGCGCCAGGTAAGCGCGGCCGGCGTGGGCGGCGACAGCAGCTTGACCAGCCGCGACGGACCGGGCGTGTATGCCTGGGCCGACCGCGAGCAGGGCCAGCGCATCGTCACCCGGCAGATCGAGGCGCTGGAAGCGACGCACCGGGTGCATGTCGGCGCCGGGACGGTGCGTACCCTGGCGCCGGGCACCACATTTGCGTTGCACGGTCACGCACGTTTCGACGAGGTGCGCAGCGATGCCGAGCGCGGCTTTACCGTCACGCGCGTGGTGCACCTGATGCACAACAATTTGTCTGCCGAGGTGCGGGGCAGCGTGCATGCGCTGCTGGGACGCGGTGCGGTCGCCGCGGTGCTTGAGGCGGAATCCGGCATGCGCTTCGCCAGCGAAGGGATCGCCGAACGCCCGGTCTATCGCAACCGCTTCGATGCCTTACGGGCCGATGTGCCCTACCGCAGCAGCGGCGTCGATGGCCACGGCCAGTTGCTGCATCCGCGGCCGACGGTGCGTGGGCAGCAGACGGCAATCGTGGTCGGCCCGTCCGGCGCGGTGGTGCATACCGACCGCGATCATCGCATCAAGGTGCAGTTCCACTGGCAGCGCGGCGAGGCCAGCCATAGCCGCATGGCGCATCCGTCTCCGGATCGTCACGCCGGTGCGCCCGGCAACCACCTGGCCGGTACCTGGGTGCGCGTGGCGACAGCGCTGGCCGGCGCGAACTGGGGCAGCAACATGGTGCCGCGCGTGGGGCAGGAAGTGCTGGTCGATTTCATGGAGGGCGATATCGACCGGCCGGTGGTGATCGGCTGCCTGTATAACGGGCGTGGGCAGATGGATGCCCAGTACGCTCAGGCCGCCTATGGCGCCGGCGCCGCGACCGGGAATGCGCCGCCATGGTTTCCCGGGGAGGGTGGCGGGCATGCGCATCCAGCGGTGCTGTCGGGGTTCCGGAGCCAGGCGCTCAGCCAGAGCCAGGGTGGCGCCGCTGCGTATAACCAGCTGGTGTTCGATGACAGCGCGGAGCAGTCGCGGGTGGCGTTGCAGCGTCATGGACAGGCGCACGATGGATCGGCAGAGCTGAACCTGGGGCAGTTGCGGCATCAGAGCGATAACGGACGGCTGGGGGCGGTGGGGTTTGGTGCGGAATTGAAGACGGCGCACAGCGCGGCGCTGCGGGCAGGGCGGGGGATGCTGCTGACTTGCGATGGGCGTAGCGGCGGCAGTGGTAGCCAGCTCGATTCGCGCGAGGCGCAGGCGCAGATCGAGGCGAACGGTCAGTTGCAGCTGGGGCTGGCGACGCAGGCGCAGAAGCATCTCGCGAAGATGAAAGGGGAGGCGGATGCGGCGGAGTTACCGGCGTTGAAGGCGCTGAAGCACAGTCATGAAGTGACGCGTGCAATGGAAACCGGCTCTGCCAGCGATGCTGGACGGGGCAAGGCTGCCGCCTATGGCGAACCGCATATGCAGTTGTCTACGCCTGCTGGAATCGTTGCCGGCACACCGGCAAGTGCCCATTTTGCAGCTGAAACAACCGCCTGCATGAGCGCTGGGCTAGATATCAATCTCGCTGCACAGGGCAATACAGCAATCGCTGTTATCCGCGGTATCAGCTTATTCAGTTACGGTAAGTCCACTGACAAGGCCAAGCCAAATCAAGAAATCGGGCTCAAGTTGCATGCAGCCAGTGGAAAGCTGAGCAGCCAAAGCCAATCAGGGACGAGCTCTTTTGTCGCCGACAAATCCGTGACGGTGACGAGTGTCGGCAAAACCGTTAGTGTCGCAGCACCTGACAAGCATGTGCTGCTGACTGCACAAGGGGCGTATATCCGCCTTGAGGGCGGGAACATCGAAGTACATGCGCCAGGCAAGGTCGATTTCAAAGCAAGCAAGAAGGAACTGGCGGGACCACAGAGTGCAAGCCAAGAGAAAGCACTGCCAAAACCAGGGGACATGAAACTCTGTGAATACCGTGCAGCGGGCGCGGCGGCAGCTGGTGACAGTACTGTTCCTCTGTCGTGACAAGGAACTGCCATGAACGAAAAGCTTGGTGATCAGGCATTCAAAGAACACACATTTGCTGTTGTCGATGCCGCGCTGGTAGAGGACCTTCCTGCCGGCATGCTGATGGAAATTCTGGCTCCCAAAGGGCTTGCTGCAAGTTCCCATTTGATGCCGAGGCTGATCGATCTGCATCGTATTTCGTACGCTCAGTCGGAGGCGCTATTTGAATTTCTGTGTGATCCCTCCGCAGGGGAACAGGGGCCGAGAGCGGTTGTGTTACTCCGAACCAGCGTCGATGCACCAGCAACCATGAGGCATTGGAACTCAATGCAGTTGGCTACACCGCAGCCTGGGCATCGATCATGGCTACGGCTCCATGATCCGCGCGTCTTGCATCAACTGCTACGTGTACTGAATCCGGCCCAGCGCAAGAAACTGTTCGGCATGGTGCAAGCTCTTACGTACTGGGTTGGCGGGGCTTGGGTCTGTGCAACGCGCGACATTCCCGGTCAATCCGAGATGCCTGTCAAAGGGAGTGACGCTATGTCGCCCTATGCAGGTGCGCTCATGTGGGATTGGGGCCGCATTGAACGAATTGGCCTCGTTAATCGGGCTTTACACGGTGCTGCAATTCTTGATGCAACGGAACTTCATAGTAAGGGATTGCTAGCCGAGAAATTAATCGAACGTGCGCTCGCGCACGGCCTTGTCGAGCAAGCTGATCAGATTGAATTCGCTATACGCGGGCTGGTTTTTCATTATGAGTTTGATCGACATCCGGAAATAGTACACGCTATCAAATCCCATTCCGATCACGATGCCAGATTAACCGACCGCCTTGCATTGATTCCAGATCACGTTTGGAATGGTTTTCGCCAATCTGCAACACCGGATGGAGAATATAGGAATGACCATAGCAAATAAATGCGAATTCTGTGACAAGCGCGGTTTGCCGCTCTTGTTAGTACGGGATGCAATAGCGCCAGCAGGGGCAGGAGCACCTTCTGCCACTGGACTGCCAATTGAACTCGCTCCAGTTGCGGCACATTACACCAAGCGTTTGCTCCGCAGTGGCTATGTCAATGTATTTGACGAAGCGCGGCGGCGATGGGAAACATACTTCGTTACGCCGGAGGGTTATTTTTTTAAGCTGCTATTAACCTCTGCAGTGACGCCTGTTGTACCCTCGAAACCCTTTAACTGCCCAGATGAAGGTCATCGAGCATTGGCAAGCTGCATCACCATTGCTGATCCGGTCAATGCTACCAAGGTGTGGATAGGTTTTAGTGACGTTTTATGGACAGAAAGTGTTCGCAGATTAAATGATGATCCTGCTTACCGCAAGCTGCATATGGTGGAGATCGATGTAAAAGCCGCATTGAGCGGGACGCTAAAGGAGCATCAACCTATATCCCAAGTTTCCACTGTAGTTGCTGAATATTCCATGACTCCGAGTTTGATTAAGAAAAATTTCAGCTGGGCACTGTTTGAATTTGCGATAAGACACGACAGTGCAGTCCGTTTGAAACAAGAATGTGAAAACCTGCGTCCTGGTCGAGGATTAATTGTCACCTTATCGGATCCAGCAGGTCTTGCCCAAGAATTGGCCGGCTTAATGCGACGAAATTCAGAGCTGTTCCTTGAGAGTAATCCCGAGGATAGGAAAAAGCTTGCAGCAAGCTTGGCAATCGATAGCATCGAAGACGCCGTTCGTGTGCAAGCGGAGCATGTTGATATCGCAGCAGCAGAAAGTATGGCTAGTCAACAGGAAGAAGCTGACCCAATTGGTCAATGGTTATCGCCTTCGACTCGTGCACGCACTTCAGCAATACGTAACACAAGTCAAACGGCTGTAAAAAATGCTGCTGAGCAGGCGTGGAAAAAGTACGCGGCAAAGTTCGATAACATGGCTCGCCAAGCTTGGTATCGTCCCTTCAACAAGAAGCTTGAAGCGTTTGCAGCTATGTTTATCTATCCCTTAGCGCCTAGCCATGTCGCTTACATGGAAAGTCTTGAATTGGAAGATTATTTCGCGTGTAATTTTGATCGAAATGATCCTGAGTCAGGTGTGGTTTATACCGAGGTCGTTACTCGGTGTATTGCTGGCACGGAAGATAAACAAGCTTGTGCTCAACTCTACGAAAAGTGGCTTGCAAGCGACGATGTTGAAACAAGTAATATTCTCTTAAGGGCGCTGATCCTTAATCAGGATGCTAGCGCCAAGGCCATTGGGAACGCGATAAAGGGAAGTTTTGATTTGCGACAGATACCTTGGGATGGCCTTTTTCCTATTTTTACTAAAATAACCGAACGCCTTGGTCAGGGTCAAAACGTCCTGGCACGCCTGGTTAATGAGCTAAGTGGCACTATAGCGCAGATGTTTGGAAAAATAATGGATGGCACTCCGGGATTTAGGGCAGCAATTATTGCAACAGGTCTGATTTCTGGACATCCGATCGTCGTCTGTAATGTCGTAGGTAGCCGAGGGCAGTTCCGTGCACATTTGGTCCGCCAACTTTTGCAAGCGAGTGGCCAGTCGATAACTCCAGGTCAGATGCGACGTGCCGTAAATGCTGAGCTAAAGCGCCTGCGAATTCATGGCGTTCCATTAGAAGGCACGACAACTCAGCGCTGGATAGTAGTTGCAGATAAAGAAATGATTGCTCGAATGCCTGGCGGTCTCAGTCCTCAGAAACGTGCTGAATGGCTAGCAGGATGTTTAAAGACAGTCGAAGACCTCGATAGACTTAATCTCGAGCGATGGCGAGCAACGATTCATAGTGAAGTACGCTCCGGTGCGGTTGCCGGGATACTACAAGCTATTTCATTGACTAAACTTTATGAAGATGAGGCAAAAAGCCTTTCGAATAATAAATCTGATGCCATTGGGCGCATATATGCTGGGTTGGGGACTATTGCTGCCACGACATCTGAAGCATTAGGTCAGGCGATAGCAGGAAAGGGTGCTCCCCTTCGTTTAGGGCAAGGTCTGGCGGCAAATTCTGGAACTTATCTGAAACTATTGGGAAGGCTAGGGGGATTGGCTGTCGGGCTATTTGTTTCTTTCTTGGATATTAATCTGGCTGGTAAAGAGGCGCGAGAGGGTAATAAAGGAATGGCGATATTGTATTACACCTCTGCAGGGGTTGGTGGAATCCTCGCTTGTGCAATGCTGGCCGGTAGCATGTCGTGGATATCCGCGGCGTTGGCGTTTCCTCTTATCGCATTTTTGGTTCTTGTCGCGATTGGGATAGCATTAATTATTGAGAATGTAAAGGATAATCCAATACAAGACTGGCTGGAGCGCTGCCCTTGGGGCAAGCTTGCGTCGCAACGTTACCCTGATTTGAAAACGTTGCAAGAACAGCTGAGCTTAGCTCTAAAATAGAGGTCAACTATGGAATTTACCGGTTTGCTCGGGGCATACCCCAAACAACACATACTGACTGAGCAAGAACGTCAACATCAACTGAAACAGGGGCATAGACTAAATGTCGAGCCTCACTACCAGTTGAGCGTTATTAAGATGAACTCTAGCTTTCTTGAAACTGTGGATAAATGGTTCGCATGGAAAGGAGTCATTACCGGGTTTGCGGCTTTTTTAATCTGTTTATTCAGTTACGGAGTTGTTGTTGTTGGCTTTTGTTCGAACGTTACTTCGTGGAGTCAGATGGATAGTACGGAAAGGCTGGAGCAAATAATGTTTTCAACTTTTATTTGTGCAATTTCGTTGCCTTTCATTGTATGTGGTTTGTGGATGCTAAGGAAAGAATCATTCGCCTTAACGCATTATCCGATCCGCTTTAACTGTAAAACCCGGATTGTCCATGTGTTTCGAACGGATGGTTCGGTCTTATCCGTTCCATGGAGCGAAATATTTTTTACTCTCGGACATCTTCCAGCATGGAATGAGTGGGAAGTACGAGGGTATGTCCTTGAAAAGGATGGAATTACAGTTCGGGAAACATTTGCACTAAGCTATGTCGGATCAATCGATTCTTCGGATGTTACTGCAGAGGTAGGGGAGATTTCTTCGTCAGATTTTGTTCGCGCACACTGGGAATTTGTTCGGCGATATATGGAGGAGGGGCCGGAGTCTGTGTCGAGTCAAGTGCAGTTCTGCATGCCTATTGATGAGCGAAGAGAAAATGTTGGGGTTAGTCTCGAGCGAATTTTTGCCAATATAGCTGGAGCGCCTATTTTTATCTATTATTTACTGGCCCCAATCTGTATGGGAGTCTTTTTCTTCAGAGTAATCGCAATGCGAACTTCCAAAGTTCCTGTGTGGCCGATTGATATAGATACCAGTGGCCGCATAGAGCCTGGTGATCCTTTTGCTATTAAAGGTAATTTGCGAGGAGACCGTGTTGCTTTGTTTCCCGACGCCGCGCTGGCCGCAGGAGTGGGCTTTCAAAAAAGCGCAGACAAGGGAAAAAATTTATCTAACGTGTGATGTTAGGCGTGTGTGAGGACAAATCCGATAGAGTATTTGGTCCTCACGCCGCTTCCCCGAAAACTGCAAGTCTCCTGTCTTGCTACATGCCTGACTCACGACGACCAGTTGCTCATATATGATCGCTTCATCCTTGGGCGAGAAAGCGAGGGTTTTGACAATAGTGCCCGCACCTTGATTCACATCTGCTGAAACAAATGCGAATGATTCCTGCTAACCTCCAACTCATTCGGATAGTTCCTCACCCTCAGCATCTGCCGCCCCCGCATATCCCGCGACACTTCGGCAATCGCATCCACGCGCACCAGCGTCGACCGGTGAATCCGCCAAAACTCGTCCGGATCGAGCTCGTCCGCCAGCTCCTTGAGCGTCTTGCGAATCAACAGCTCGGCGGTGGCCGTCTGCACCCGCGTATACTTTTCGTCCGACTGGAAAAACAAGATCTCGCGCGTGCTGATCATGCGTAAATTGCTGCCCACCTGCGCCTGTATCCAGCGCAGGTAGCTGCGCTTCGGCTGCGCCGAACCTTGCTGCTGCAGCAAACTCCCCAACTGCGCCAGTTGCGCCCCAATATCTTGCGGCGCCTGCGACAAGCGCCGCCGCAATCGCTCGCAGGTCGTCACCAGTCGCTCCGCCGTCACCGGCTTGAGCAGATAATCGATCGCGCCATGCTCGAACGCGTCCACCGCATACTGGTCGTACGCCGTCACGAACACGATATGGCAGCGGTCGTACAACTGCCGCGCCGCCTCGATTCCGCCCATCCCCGGCATGCGGATATCGAGAAACACGATCTGGGGTTTCAAGAGCGAGGCCATCTCGACAGCCTCCACGCCATTCGCGGCCAGCGCCACGATCTGCAATTCCGGCCACACCTCGAGCAGCCGCGCACGCAGTTGCTCGCGCATCGGCGCTTCATCATCGGCGATCAGAGCAGTCACAGCCATCACGCGTCCTCCATCATCTTGTAGGGAATGCGCACCGAGGCGCAGGCGCCGCCGCTGATGGGCGCTTCGATCACCAGCTCGGCCTGGGCGCCATACAGCAACTGCAGGCGCTCGCGGATATTCGCCAGGCCCACGCCTTCATCGGCATGCAGGTCGATGCCGACGCCGTCGTCGCACACGTCCACGACCAGCGTCGCGCCATCGACCCGCGCGCGCACGACGATGGTGCCGCCGGCGATCTTCGGTTCCAGCCCGTGCTTGATGGCGTTCTCGATCAGGGTTTGCAGCATCATCGGCGGGAAGGGCGCGCTGCCCAGGAAATCGGGTACCTCGAAGCGCACCGCCAGGCGCTCCTTCATGCGCGCCTGCATGATGGCGAGATAGGCTTTCGAGAGTTCCAGCTGCTTGCCGAGCGTGGCGCCGCCCGAGGAGCGCATCTGTGGCAGCGCCGAGCGCAGATAGGCGATCAAGTGGGCGTGCACCTTGGCCGCTTCCGGCGGATCGGTCTCGATCAGGCGGCCGATCAGGGCCAAGGTGTTGAACAGGAAGTGCGGCTCGACCTGCGCCTGCAGCGCGGCCATCTGCGCTTCGGTCAGTCGCCGCTCCAAAGTGGCGACATCGGCCTTCAGGGTGGCGTCGCGCGCCACCAGCTCAGCGCGGCGCTTGCCGCCGGCCAGCACCTTGACGCCAAAGGAAATGAAGATGTACCAGAAGGCCGGCTCGGGTGTGTTCACCATGACGAAGAACACGACCGCGAGGAACCAGGTCAGGTACAGCCGGCGCCACTCGACGACGGCAAGCCAGTCGAAAAATGCCCACCAGAGTTTGCTCGCTTCCTTGACGGCTTCGCGCATGAAGTCGAGCGTCCGGTTGATCTGGCTTGCCTGCACGTTCATTCCTCGAGTGGGGTGGTCTTGTCGCTGTTGATGGCCAGCACCGCGTACTTGATGGCCAGGAAGATGGCGAACAGCATCAGGGCCAGCGGAATGACGGTGATCGCGCAAGCGACCAGCACGGCGGCCAGCAGCAGGGCCGGCCAGGGCAGGGCCGAGAAGGTGCGCAGGCCGCCGCGCAGGGTGCGCAGGCAGGCCTCGGCGGCGTCTTCGAGTTCGGCGGCAAAGCTACGGAAGGTGGTGGTTTTCATGCGACTGCTCCTGTCAAAAGAAGTTCGGATAGCTGCACTGTAAAGCCACGGCCGCGTTCGTGCGATAGCGGGGCGACGAACGGTGGAATCCATGCCTTAACCGGTCGCGTGGGACGACGAACGGGGCGCCGCGCGCTCGTCCCAGTAGCGCCGGAGCAGGCCGTAGAACGCCGTGTCCGCCTTTTCGCCGTGCACGATCCAGCGTTCCGGCATGTAGCCTTCCTGGCGAAATCCCAGCTTTTCCAGCAACCGCGCCGAGGCCTCGTTGCGCGGGTCGATGTCGGCTTCGATGCGGTTGATGTCGAGGTCATCGAAGGCGTGCGCGAGCAAGGCTTCCAGCGCCTCGCCCGCATAGCCCTGGCCCCAATGCGCGCTGCCCAGTGCGTAGCCGAGTTCGCAGCGCCGGTTCTGCTCGAAGTGGCCGCGCAGGTTGCAGATGCCGATCAGCCGGCCAGTTTCGGCCAGTGCGATCGCGTAGCGCTGCAGGCCGCCATCGCGGTAGCCCTGCTGCGCTTCCGCGATCATGGCCTCGGCCTGGGCGATGTTGGTCCAGGCGCCGTTCGACCAGTAGCGCACCACCTCTGGGTCGGCGAATACGCGCAGCAGGTCGGCGGCGTCGCCGGATTCGAAAGGGCGCAGGACCAGGCGGGCAGTACGCAGGGTGGGTGGCATGGCGTCTCCAAAGCTAAATGGTTTGCGCTGGATCAAACATCTTGGCATTCTGCTACGAACGCCTAGTGGAGTGCACTAGCATTGTCCAGCTTTCGTTGTTGACTCCGCATATATCCAATTTCATATGACGAGGTCATGGCCTGCGTTTATATTAACGGATCGGTCAGCTCTTTTTGCATTTATGCAACGCGGTATGCGCAGGGCTGGCGGGGTCTGGCGCCACCGGCTTTACTTTCTGGGCCCGGGCGCGCACATTGCTAGAATTGCCTCATCGTTTTGCCACACGGTCCGGCACAGGACTGCAAACAAGGGAGAGCCTGCATGAACGAAGCCAGACCTGAATCGATGTCCGCATTCTGGATGCCATTCACCAACAACCGCGACTTCAAGTCCGACCCGCGCCTGCTGGTGTCGGCCGAAGGCATGTACTACAAGGACGTCGACGGCAACCAGATCCTCGACGGCACCGCCGGCCTGTGGTGCGTCCCCTGCGGCCACGCCCAGCCCCGCATCGTCAGCGCGGTGCGCGAGATGATCGGCCAGCTCGACTTCGCGCCCACCTTCCAGATGGGGCACCCGGCCGCCTTCGACCTGGCCGAGAAGCTGATGGACTACACCGGCCACAAGTTCGGCCACGTGTTCTACACGAACTCCGGTTCCGAGGCGGTCGACACCGCGCTGAAGATCGCGCTTGCTTACCACAAGGCGCGCGGCGAGGGCAGCCGCACCCGCCTGATCGGGCGCGAGCGCGGCTACCATGGCGTGGGCTTCGGCGGCCTGTCGGTGGGCGGCATCGGCCCGAACCGGAAAAGCTTCGGCCCGCTGCTGCCGGGCGTCGACCACCTGCCGCACACGCACAACCTCTCGAAGAACGCCTTTACGCGCGGCGAGCCGGACTTCGGCGCCGAGCTGGCCGACGAACTCGAACGCCTGGTCACCCTGCACGACGCCTCCACGATTGCGGCCGTCATCGTCGAACCGGTCTCCGGTTCCACCGGCGTGCTGGTGCCGCCGAAAGGCTACCTGAAGAAGCTGCGCCAGATCTGCGACAAGCACGGCATCCTGCTGATCTTCGACGAAGTGATCACCGGGTTCGGGCGCCTGACGACGCCGTTCGCGGCCGATTACTTCGAGGTCGAACCGGACATGATGACCACCGCGAAAGGCCTGACCAACGGCGTGATTCCGATGGGCGCGGTGTTCTCCAAGCGCCATATCCACGATGCCTTCATGGAGGCGCCGGCCGGCATCGAGCTGTTCCACGGTTATACCTACTCCGGCCACCCGGTGGCCTGTGCGGCTGCGTTGGCAACCTTGGACGTCTTCAAGGAACAGCAGATCCTCGAACACGCAAAGGCCATCCAGCCTTACTGGGAAGACGCGGTGCATTCGCTCAAAGGGCTGCCGCATGTGATCGACTTGCGCACCGTCGGCCTGATCGCCGGCATCGAGCTCGAACCGATTCCGGGCAAGCCCGGCGCGCGCGCCTACCAGGCGCTGAAGCGCGCCTTTGCCGACGGCATTCTGATCCGCACCACGGGCGACATCATCGCCTTGTCGCCGCCGCTCATCCTCGAGAAGCAGCACATCGACGATTTGTTCTGCAAGCTGGCCAACGTTCTGAAAAACCTGGATTAAAAGAGACAAGCATGAATCACCTCGACGTTATCGGCCACTTCATCGGCGGCCACGTGGTCCAAAGCGCCGGCGAGCGCTATGCCGACGTGTTCAATCCGGCCCTGGGCGAACCCTGCGCGCGCGTCACGCTTGCCGGCGTGGACGAAGTCAATGCCGCCGTGTTCGCGGCCAGCGCCGCATTCCCGGCCTGGTCGGCCACGCCGCCGCTGGCGCGTGCGCGCATCCTGTTCAAGTACCTGCAGCTGTGCCAGCAGCATACCGACGAATTCGCGGCCATGATCACGCGCGAGCACGGCAAGACCTTCAGCGACGCGCAAGGCGAAGTCGCGCGCGGCATCGAGGTGGTCGAATTCGCCTGCGGTATTCCGCAGCTGCTGAAGGGCGAATTCACCGACCAGATCGCGCGCGGCATCGACGCTTGGTCGATGCGCCAGCCGCTCGGTGTGGTGGCCGGCATCACGCCCTTCAACTTCCCGGTGATGGTGCCGATGTGGATGTTCCCGGTCGCTATCGCCTGCGGCAATACCTTCGTGCTGAAACCGTCCGAACGCGACCCGTCGCCCTCGCTGCTGCATGCGCGCCTGCTGAAGGAAGCCGGGCTGCCGGATGGCGTGTTCAACGTGGTGCAGGGAGATAAGACGGCGGTCGATGCGCTGCTCGACAACCCGGAGGTGCAGGCGATCTCCTTCGTCGGTTCCACCCCGATCGCCGAGTACATCTATGCACGCGGCAGCGCCAACGGCAAGCGGGTGCAAGCCCTGGGCGGTGCCAAGAACCACATGGTGGTCATGCCCGACGCCGACATGGACATGGCGGTCGACGCCCTGATCGGCGCGGCCTACGGTTCGGCCGGAGAGCGCTGCATGGCGATCTCGGTGGCGGTGGCCGTCGGCGACGCCGGCGACCAGCTGGTGGCGGCGCTGGCCGAACGCACGGCCAAGCTGAAGATCGGCGAGGGTCGGAGCGAAGGCGCCGAGATGGGGCCGGTGGTCACCCAGGCGGCGCGGCAGCGCATCGAACGCCTGATCGGCGAAGGCGTGGAGCAGGGCGCGACCCTGGTGGTGGATGGGCGCGGCCACAAGGTCGAGGGCTTCGAGAACGGCTTCTTTGTCGGCGGCACCCTGTTCGACCATGTGCAGCCGTCGATGAGCATCTACCAGGAAGAGATTTTCGGACCGGTGCTGTGCGTGGTGCGCCTGCCGGACGTGGGCAGCGCGGTGGAGCTGATCAACGCCAACGAGTACGGCAACGGCGTGGCCGTGTTCACGCGCGACGGCGGCGTGGCGCGCGAGTTCGTGCGCCAGATCCAGGTGGGCATGGTGGGCGTGAACGTGCCGCTGCCGGTGCCGATGGCCTTCAACAGCTTCGGCGGCTGGAAGCGCAGCATGTTCGGCGACCACCATGCCTACGGGCCGGAGGGCGTGCGCTTCTACACGCGCCACAAGGCGGTGATGCAGCGCTGGCCGAACACCGCCAGCGCCGGCGTGGAGTTCGCGTTCCCGCAGATGAAGTAAGCCGGTGCCGTACAACCCGCGCTCACGATGAATGTATCGAAGGGCGTAGGGTGGGCTCTCGAGCCCACGCGGTGCGGCGCTCGATGGTGGATAGGTGCGCACTCGCCATCATCGTCATGCCCCCTATCGCGGCGTTCATCGGTATGACCGCGTGGGCTCGAGAGCCCACCCTACGGCAGTACGCCATTCATCGGCCCATCCGACGAAGCACCAGGCAGTTCGAACACCCGCATTTCAATCGACAAGAAGAAGGGATGCACATGATCGAGACTCTCCAGCACCTGCCGCCGGCAGCCGATTCCCACGGCGCCCTGGCAGCCCAGTTCACCGACCTGGCCCCGCCGCTCACCGCACGCCAGGCGGCCATCGAGGCGGCGCGCTGCCTGTACTGCTACGACGCCCCCTGCACGCGGGCCTGCCCGACCGGCATCGACGTGGCCAGCTTCATCCGCAACATCCACGAGCAAAACCTCACCGGCGCCGCCGTCGGCATCCTGAAGCAGAACATTTTTGGGGGCAGCTGCGCCCGCGTCTGTCCCACTGAAATCCTGTGCGAAGACGCGTGCGTGCGCAACCACTATGCCGAGCGCGAGCCCGTGAAAATCGGCCTGCTGCAGCGCCACGCCATCGACAACGCCGGCTTCACCGCGCACCCCTTTACCCGCGCGCCAAGCAGCGGCAAGACGGTGGCGGTGGTCGGCGCCGGCCCCGCCGGCCTGTCCTGCGCCCACCGCCTGGCCATGCTCGGCCACGACGTGGTGGTGTTCGAAGCCAGGCCCAAGGCCGGCGGCCTGAACGAATACGGCATCGCCAAATACAAGCTGCCCGGCGAATTCGCCCAGCAGGAGGTCGACTTCCTGCTGTCGGTGGGCGGCATCGACATCCAGTACGGCCAGGCGCTCGGCGACAATTTGCAGCTGCGCGACCTGCACACGCGCTTCGACGCCGTCTTCCTCGGACTCGGCCTGGGCGCCAGCCGCCGCCTTGGCCTGACCGGCGAAGACGCCCCCGGCCTGCTGGCCGCCACCGACTACATCGCGGCGCTACGCCAGGCCGACGACCTGTCGCGCCTGCCGGTGCCGCGGCGCGCCATCGTGGTCGGCGCCGGCAACACGGCCATCGACATGGCGGTGCAGATCAAGCGCCTCGGCGCCGACGAAGTGACCCTGGTCTACCGCCGCGGCTTCGATGCCATGAGCGCCACCGGCCACGAGATCGCCATCGCCAAATTGAACGGCGTGCGCATCCGCACCTGGGCCGCGCCGCTGGAGGTGCTGCTCGACGACGCAGGCCGCGTGGCCGGTATGCGCTTCGAGGAAACCCGCATCGACGACGGCCGCCTGGCGCGCACCGGCGCCTTCATCGACATCGCCGCCGACGCCGTGTTCAAGGCCATCGGCCAGGCCATCGAGGCGCCGCCCGAGGCCGACCAGTTCGCGCAAACCCTGTGGCGCGAGGGCGAACGGATACAGGTCGATGCCGCATTACGCACCGGCGTGCCCGGCATCTACGCCGGTGGCGACTGCGTGGCGCTCGGCCAGGACCTCACGGTGCAGGCAGTCCAGCACGGCAAGCTGGCCGCGCTGGCCATCCACAACGACTTCCAAGCGGGGGCAGCATGGCCGACCTGAGCATCGATTTCTGCGGCATCCGCTCGCCGAATCCCTTCTGGCTGGCCTCGGCGCCGCCGACCGACAAGGCCTATAACGTCGTGCGCGCGTTCGAGGCGGGGTGGGGCGGGGTGGTCTGGAAGACCCTGGGCGAAGACCCGCCGGCGGTGAATGTGTCGTCGCGCTACTCGGCCCACTACGGCAAGAACCGCGAAGTCATCGGCTTCAACAACATCGAGCTGATCACCGACCGCAGCCTGGAAATCAACCTGCGCGAGATCACCGCCGTGAAAAAGGCCTGGCCCGACCGCGCCATGATCGTCTCGCTGATGCTGCCCTGCGAAGAAGCGCCCTGGGCGGCGATCCTGCCGCTGGTGGAAGCCACCGGCGCCGACGGCATCGAGCTGAATTTCGGCTGCCCGCACGGCATGCCGGAACGCGGCATGGGCGCGGCCGTGGGCCAGGTGCCGGAATACGTGCAGATGGTGACAAGCTGGTGCAAGAAGCACACGCGCCTGCCGGTCATCGTCAAGCTCACGCCGAACATCACCGACGTGCGGGCACCGGCCCGCGCCGCGCTGGCCGGTGGGGCCGATGCGGTCTCGCTGATCAACACCATCAACTCGATCACCCACCTCGACCTGGACCGCATGGTGGCTTACCCGGTCGTCGGCGGCGCCAGCACCCATGGCGGCTACTGCGGCTCGGCCCTCAAACCCATCGCCCTGAACATGGTGGCCGAGATCGCACGCGACCCGGCCACGCGTGGCTTGCCGATTTCCGGCATCGGCGGCATCGGCAACTGGCGCGACGCGGCCGAGTTCATCGCCCTCGGCGCCGGCTGCGTGCAGGTGTGCACGGCGGCCATGCTGCACGGTTTCCGCATCGTCGACGAAATGAAGGATGGCCTGTCGCGCTGGATGGATACGCAGGGTTACGCCAACATCGCGGCTTTCTCGCGTAAGGCGGTGCCGAACACCACGGACTGGAAATACCTGGACATGAACTACCAGGTGATCGCCGACATCGACCAGGACAAGTGCATCAAGTGCGGCAAGTGCTTCGTGGCTTGCGAGGATACCTCGCACCAGGCCATCGCGCAGCTGGTGGCGGAGAATGGCGCGCGCCGCTACGAAGTGATCCGCTCGGAGTGCGTGGGCTGCAACCTGTGCGAGATCACCTGTCCGGTCGAGGCCTGCATCACCATGGTGCCGCAGCCGGCCGTGAATCCCTACATGAACTGGACCCAGGACCCGCGCAATCCACGTGCCGAGAACCCGGCGCCCTCGTGTGCATTGCCGGCGGCTGCCGTGGCCACGGGCACGGCAACTGCCACCGACGGCAGCATCGCGCTGGCCGAACTGCCTGCCTGAGCCTGAGGGGGCGGGCCGCCGGCTGCCCGCTTAACTATTTGCGCTACACTCGCTTGCCCCCACCGCAACCGATAGGAGAAGCCCACTGTGACGGAACCGCAAGCAGTCAGTAAGGAACTCTGGAACCACGACCTGGCTCCAACCAGCCCCGCCCAGCGCACCTGGCGCTGGTACCATTTTGCCGCGCTCTGGGTCGGCATGGTCATCAGCATCCCGGCCTACATGCTGGCGGCCAGCCTGATCGAAAGCGGCATGTCGGCCTGGCAGGCGGTGCTGACGGTGTTCCTGGCGAACGTGATCGTGCTGCTGCCCATGCTCCTGATCGGCCACGCCGGCACCAAGTACGGCATTCCCTACGCGGTATTGGCACGCGCCAGCTTCGGCACCCGCGGCGCGCGCCTGCCGGCCCTGATGCGCGCCATCGTCGCCTGCGGCTGGTACGGCATCCAGACCTGGTTCGGCGGCAGCATGATCTATACGCTGCTCGGCGTGCTGCTCGGTGCCCCGATCGGCGGCGACAACTTGCCGGGCCTGGGCATCAATGGCGGCCAGCTGGCCTGCTTCCTCGGCTTCTGGGCGATCCAGATGTACTTCATCGTGCACGGCATGGAATCGATCCGCAAGCTCGAAACCTATACCGCGCCCTTGAAAATCGCGATCTGCTTCCTGCTGCTCTGGTGGGTCTACGACAAGGTGGGCGGCTTCGGTCCGCTGCTGGACCAGCCTTCGCAGTTCGTGCAGGGCGGCCCGAAAGCCGGCCTGTTCTGGCAAGTGTTCTGGCCGTCGCTCACCGCCATGATCGGCTACTGGGCCACGCTGGCCCTGAACATCCCCGATTTCACCCGCTTCGCCAAGTCGCAGAAGGACCAGGTCGTCGGCCAGACCCTGGGCCTGCCGCTGCCGATGGCGCTGCTGGCCGCGCTGGCCGTCACCGTCACCTCGGCCACCATCGTCTTGTACGGCAAGGCGCTGTGGGACCCGGTCGACGTGGCCAGCCGCATGACCGGCATCGCGGTGCTGGTGGCCCTGCTGATCCTCTTGATCGACACCGCCAGCGTGAATCTGGCCGCCAACCTGGTCGGCCCGGCCTACGACTTCTCGGCCCTGTCGCCCAAGCGCATCACCTACCGTACCGGCGGCTACATCACGGCCGGCATCGCGCTGGCCATGATGCCCTGGAAGATCCTGGAGTCGACCCAGAACTACATCTTCATCTGGCTGACGGGCTACTCGGCGCTGCTCGGGCCGATTGCCGGCATCATGATCATCGACTACTACTTCATCCGCAAGACGCGCCTCGACGTCGACCAGCTGTACCGCGACAACGGCGCCTACACGTACAAGGGCGGCTGGAACCTCGCGGCCGTCGTCGCCTTTGCCGCCGGCGTGCTGCCGAACCTGCCGGGCTTCCTGAACGCGGCGCTGCCGGCTTCGTTCCCGAACGTGGGCGAGGCCTTCAAGACCATCTATACCTATGCCTGGTTCGTCGGCGTCGTGATCGCCGCCATCGTCTACGGCCTGATGATGAAGGGCCGCACGGCGCCGGCGCCGCGTGCCGCGCCCACCTATACCAACTGAGTCCAACCTGAAAGGGACCTGTCCATGACGACGATCATCCGAGGCGGCACCATCGTGAACGCCGACCGCGCCTTCCGCGGCGACGTGCTCTGTTTCGGCGACAAGATCGTCGCCGTCGGCGAAAGCCTGGATGCACCCGCCAACGCCACCGTGATCGACGCCGGCGGCCAGTACGTGATGCCGGGCGGGATCGACACCCACACCCACATGCAGCTGCCCTTCATGGGCACGGTGACGGCCGACGACTTTTTCACCGGCACCGCAGCCGGGCTGGCGGGCGGCACCACGACCATCATGGACTTCGTCATCCCGAATCCGCAGCAGTCGCTGCTCGAGGCCTACCGCACCTGGCGCGGCTGGGCGCGCAAGTCGGCGGCCGACTACACCTTCCACGTGGCAGTCACATGGTGGGACGAATCGGTGCATGCCGATATGGGCACCCTGGTGCGCGAGCACGGCGTGAACAGCTTCAAGCACTTCATGGCCTATAAGAACGCCATCATGGCCGACGACGAAACGCTGGTAAAAAGCTTCCGCCGTGCGCTGGAACTGGGCGCGATCCCGACCGTGCATGCCGAGAACGGCGAGCTGGTGTTCCAGCTGCAGCAGGAGCTGCTGGCGAAAGGGATCACCGGCGCCAAAGCCCACCCGCTCTCGCGCCCGCCCGAGGTGGAAGCGGAAGCGGCAAACCGGGCGATTGCGATTGCCAACGTGCTCGGCACCCCCGTCTACATCGTGCACGTGTCCTGCGCGGAATCGCTGGACGCCATCGTGCGCGCCCGCGCCAAGGGCCAGCGTGTGTACGGCGAAGCACTGGCCGGCCACCTGGTGATCGACGACAGCGTGTACGGGAGCGAAGACGAAGACTTCGCGCGCGGCCACGTCATGAGCCCGCCTTTCCGCAGCCGCCACCACCAGGACGCGCTCTGGCACGGCCTCACCGGCGGCAATTTGCACACCACCGCCACCGACCACTGCACCTTCTGCGCCGAGCAAAAGGCGATGGGCGCGAACGACTTCACGCGCATCCCGAACGGTTGCGGCGGCGTCGAGGAACGCATGACGGTGGTCTGGGATGCCGGCGTCAACACGGGCCGCCTGACCCCGTCCGAATTCGTGCGCGTGACTTCCACCAACGCCGCCCAGATCTTCAACATGTACCCGCGCAAGGGCGTGATCGCCGTCGGCGCCGACGCCGACCTCGTGGTCTGGGATCCGAACGGCACGCGCACCATCTCGGCGCAAACCCAGTTCTCGAAAGGCGGCTTCAACGTCTTCGAGGGCCGCACCGTGCGCGGCATCCCGACCCATACGGTTGCCGCCGGCAAGCTGGTCTTCGAGCGCGGCGACCTGCGCGCCGAGGAAGGCGCCGGCCGCCACGTCGACCGCCCGGCATTCGCCTAACCTTCACTGGAAAACACCATGCCCGACACCCTGCGCATCAACGGCCAACGCCTGTGGGACTCCCTGATGGAACTGGCCCGCATCGGCGCCACCGAGAAGGGCGGCGTCAAGCGCCTCGCCTTGACCGACCTCGACCGCCAGGGTCGCGACCTGGTGGTGAAATGGGGGCGCGAGGCCGGCATGTCGGTCACGGTCGACAAGATCGGCAACGTCTTCATGCGCCGCGCCGGCCGCGACGGCAGTCTCGCGCCCATCGTCACCGGCAGCCACGTCGACACCCAGCCCACCGGCGGCAAGTTCGACGGCAACTACGGCGTGCTGGCCGGCCTGGAAGTGGTGCGCACCCTGAACGAGCACGGCATCGTCACCGAAGCCCCGATCGAGGTCGCCTTCTGGACCAACGAGGAAGGCTCGCGCTTCGTGCCGGTGATGATGGGTTCGGGCGTGTTCTGCGGCGCCTTCAGCCTGGAGACCGCCTATGCCGCAAAGGACGTGGACGGCAAGAGCGTGCGCGAGGAGCTGGAGCGCATCGGCTACCTGGGCGAGGAAGAGCCCGGCCAGCACCCGATCGGCGCTTACTTCGAAACCCACATCGAGCAAGGCCCGGTGCTGGAAGACGCCGACAAGGTAATCGGCGTGGTGCCCGCCGTAATGGGCCTGTCCTGGTACGACTGCACGGTGACCGGCATGGAGGCCCACGCCGGCCCCACGCCGATGGGCCTGCGCCGCGACGCTCTGCAAGTGGCCACCGGCATCATGCAGGAAGTGGTGGCCATCGCCAACCGCTACCCGCCGTATGGCCGCGGCACGGTCGGCATGGTGCAGGTGTTCCCGAACAGCCGCAACGTGATCCCGGGCCAGGTGAAGTTCAGCATCGACCTGCGCAACGTGAATGACGAATTGTTGAACACCATGCACGAGGAGATGCTGGCCTTTGTCGCGAAGACGCGCAGCGACACCGGCCTGGGCATCGAGGTCGAGCGCGTGTCCTATTACCCGCCATGTCCCTTCCACCCGGACTGCGTGAACGCCGTGCGCGCCGCCACCGACAAGCTGGGTTATTCGGTCATGGACGTGGTCTCGGGCGCCGGCCACGACGCCATCTACGCCGCGCGCGTGGCGCCGAGCGGCATGATCTTCGTGCCCTGCAAGGACGGCATCAGCCACAACGAGATCGAGGACGCCCAGCCCGCGCACCTGGAAGCCGGCTGCAACGTGCTGCTGCATGCGATGCTGGAGCGGGCGCAGGTGGTGGAATAGAAGGGCGCGCGTCCGCGCCGTGCAGGCAAACGCGGCTAGAATGGCCGCATGCCGAGCAAACTCCCTACCTTTCCCGGACCCCTGACCGCGCGCGGCGCCGTGCTGGCGGTGCTGCTGTCGAACGACGACCAGACCGGCGCCGAGCCGCTAAAGGGCCGCGTGACCCTGGCCGCCATCGTGCGCACGCTGAAGCGCAAGTACAACTGGCCGATCGAGACCAGCAGCTTTCCTTCGAATGCCGTCGATGGCCGCGCCACCTGGGCCACGGTGTACAGCCTGCCCGAGAACGTGATTGCCAAGGCGCTGGAGCGCGGCGGCCACGATTGGCTGCGTGCGCGCAAGCAAGCGCGGCGCGGGATGGCGCGGATGGAAGACCCAACTGACGAATAAGCACGCATACCTATTCGTATCGTGGGCCCTTTGTCGTGCCCGCATCAAGTCGGTCCAACTGCCTACGCGGTAGGGACATTTCCTTGCATCTGATGCGATGAGGTGTCGCTCGCAGAGCATGACAACGGACACGGCAGGATGAGCTCGTACGGTGGGCACCCCGTGCCCACGCGGTACGGACGCATCCTTGAACCGGATGCAGCGAGGTGTCGCTCGCAGAGCATGACAACGGACATGGCAGGGTGAGTGGCTTCGTTTGAAGCTTGCGAGCGACATTTCAACGCATCCGGTGCAAGGACAAGCACGTATCCGCGTGGGCACGGGGTGCCCACCGTACGTCAGCGTCAACAATAAAAATATGGCGCTGACACTTGATCTATCTCACACCCGCTCAGCTTGCCTCGCGCACCTCCGCGCGCCTACCTTGAATGGCTGGATCCATTCCCACTCCTGATGGGGGAAATCATCATGAGCTACCGTCTCGAAGGCAGGCTGCTGGAAGTCTGCAACTGCAAGGTCCTGTGCCCGTGCTGGATCGGCGAAGACCCCGACCACGGCACCTGCGACACCATCGTCGCCTGGCACATCGACAAGGGCGCCATCGACGGCGTCGACGTCGGCGGTCACACGCTTGCTGCCGTGTCCCATCTGCCCGGCAATATCCTAAAGGGCAATTGGCGTGCCGCTTTCTTCATCGACGACACCGCCAGTGACGAACAAATGGATGCGCTATTGAAGGTGTATAGCGGCAAGGCCGGCGGCGCCATCGCCGAGCTGGCCAAGCTGATCGGCGAAGTGGTGTCCATCGAGCGGGCCCCCATCAAGTTCACGGTGAACGAGGGCAGGGGCGAGTTGGCCATCGGCGCCGATTACTACGCCGAGCTCGAACCCTACCGCGGCCCAAGCGGCAACATCACCACGCTCACCGAAACCATCTTCTCGACCGTGCCCGGCGCCCCGGTGTTCGTCGGCAAGGCCCCGGTCTACCGCTCGCGCAACGACACGCTCGGCATCCACCTGGACCTGCGCGACCATAACGCGCTGCAGAGCACCTTCGTGTTCGAGGCCTGAGTGTCCGCCAACGCAGCGGCCGGCAAGGCGCCCCGCCTGCGGCGCCACACCCGCGTCTTCCTGCCCCTGGTCCTGGCGCTGGCGGCGCTGGCCTGGCTCACGCTCTGGCTGTGGGCGCGCAGCCCCTACGGCCGCTACCTCGAACACGGCGACTGGACCGCCTCCGGCCCCGCCGCCGCGCTGTGCCGCGCGCTGCCGGCCGGCGACGTCGTCGTGCCCCTGCTGTTGTATGCTGCAGCCTGGATCCTGATGACCGCCGCGATGATGCTGCCCACCACATTGCCGCTGTTCGACGCCTTCGACCGCCTGGCCGGCGGCCGGCCCGACCATGGCCGCCTGATGCTGCTGCTCGGCCTCGGCTACATGGGCGCCTGGGGCGGCTTTGGCCTGCTGGCGCACGGCCTGCACACGGGCCTGCTGGCGCTTCTCGATCAAGCGCCGCAGCTGGCCTGGAATGGCTGGATCGTCGGCGCCGCGGTGATTGCCGGAGCCGGCGCCTTCCAGTTCAGCCGCCTGAAATTTGCTTGCCTGGAGCGCTGCCGCTCGCCGCTCGGCTTCATCGTGGCCCACTGGCGCGGCCGCGCCCACGGCCGCCAGGCCTTGCTGCTCGGCCTGCACCACGGGGCCTACTGCGTGGGCTGTTGCTGGGCGCTGATGCTGCTGATGTTCGCCGTCGGCGCCGGCAGCCTGGGCTGGATGCTGGTGCTGGCAGTCGTCATGGCGCTCGAGAAGAACACGCCCTGGGGCCGCCGGCTCGGCAAGCCGCTGGGCGCAGCCTTGCTGGCCTGGGCCTCGCTGCTGGTGGCCAGCCATGCGTGACCTCGCTACGAGCCGGCCGCGCCTGTCCATCCTCGCCTTCACGGCGGCGGCGATGCTGGCGTTTGCCGCGAATTCCCTGCTGTGCCGGCTGGCGCTGCTGCGCGGCGGGATCGACCCGGCCAGCTTCGGCGCGCTGCGCATCGTCTCCGGCGCCATCGCGCTGGCGCTGATCGTGCGCTGGCGTGCGGGAGGCCCGCGCGCGCCTGCCGGCGACTGGCTGTCGGCGGCCATGCTGTTCGCCTATGTCGCCTTCTTTTCCTTTGCCTACCTCAGCCTGGCGGCCGGCACCGGCGCGCTGATCCTGTTCGGCGCGGTGCAGCTGACCATGTTCGGCGCCGCGCTGCGTGCCGGCGAGCGCTTCGCGCCGCTGGCCTGCGCGGGGCTGGCGGTGGCGGCGCTGGGCCTGGTCTATTTGGTGCTGCCGGGCGTGAGCGCGCCGCCGCTGATCGGCGCCGCAGCGATGGCCCTGGCCGGCGCCGCCTGGGGCGTGTATTCGCTGCGGGGGCGCGGCGCCGTCGATCCGCTCGGCGCCACGGCCGGCAACTTCCTGCGCGCGGCGCCGATGGCAGTGGCGTTGTGGCTGCCCTTCATCGGCAGCGCCCACGCCGGCATCGAGGGCATCGTGCTGGCCGTGGTGTCCGGCGCGGTGACGTCCGGCGTTGGCTATGCGCTCTGGTACACGGCGCTGCGCGCGCTGAGCGCCATGCGCGCGGCCACGGTGCAGCTGTCGGTGCCGCCCATTACCGCCTTCGGCGCGGTGCTGTTCCTGGCCGAGCCGCTGGGCTGGCGGCTGGTGCTGGCCTCGGTCGCCATCCTCGGCGGGATTGCCCTGGTGCTGGCTGGGCGCGCGAGAACGTAGAGCGTGTGAAGAAATCGTCAGGGCAAGGGATACGGCCTACCGGCGCCGAGTCGAAGACAGTACGAGCGTACGGCGAGACGAGGTAACGCAGCCATGGCGGTTTATTCACACGCTCGTAGGGTGGTCGGCTCCACCGGGGACGATGCGCATACGCGGCGTGTGCGCCGCCCACGCGTTCAACGCGCGCTGGCTCGGCGAGCTGGGTTTGAACGCGTGGACGGCGTCGTCGCTATCGATAATCCAGCCACCGGGTGGAGCCGTCCACCCTACGCCTGTCCGATTTGCTTTTCCATGTACACGGACGGGATGCCGATGCCGGAACGGTGGGCATACAGTTCTTCACGCAGAGCGGCGAAACCTGCGCGCTGGTAGAAGGGCAGGGCGTTCAGCGAGGCCGACAAAAACAGCCGCTTGCGGCCAGCCGCGCGCGCCATGTCTTCGCATGCATCCAGCAGCAGCGCACCGATACCGCGCCCATGCGCGTCCGGCTCGACAAACACCGCGTCGACCTCGCCGCTGGCCAGGTCCACCACCGCATAGCCGAGGGTGCGGCCACTGTCCTCGGCCACCGTCGCGCCACCGGCGTCGACCAGGCGCGCCAGGCTGTCGGGCGCCGGCGCGGCCAGCCAGATGTCGAGCACGGCCTGCGCATAGTGCCCGACGCAAGCATGGGCCACGGCACGCGTGCGCAGCGCCCACAAGACGGGAAGCTCGTCGCGGCGCGCCGGCCGCAGCGCGATCATGCGCCGCTGCCGACGCTGCGCAGGAAGTCCAGCAGCACCTGCCCCGCCAGTTCGGCGTCGTCGGCGGTCATGGTCTCGAGCGGATTGTGGCTGATGCCGCCATTGCCGCAGCGCGTGAACAGCATCGCCACCTCGGTGAGCTGGGCCATCTGCATCGCATCATGCCCGGCGCCGGACAGCAAATCGAAACGCGGCACGCCGGCCCGTTCCACCGCCGCACCCAGCGCCTCCATCAGGCGCGGCGAGCAGGGCGCCGCTTCGGCTTCCACGATCTTCCACACTTTCTCGTCGATGCCGCGCCGCGCGCAAATCGCGCCGATGCCGGCCAGGATATCGTCCACCGCCGCCAGCCGCACCGCATCGCTTGCTGCGCGGATGTCGAGCGAGAGCTTGCAGGCGCCGGGAATCACGTTCACCGAGCCGCCCGGCACCTCGAGCTGGCCGACCGTGCCCACCAGCGAGGCGACGCCGCTGCAGCGCTGCTCGACCAGCAGCACGATCTCGGCGGCGGCGGCGGCGGCGTCGCGGCGCATGCCCATCGGCGTTGTGCCCGCGTGGCTGGCGACGCCGCCCAGTTCGACCAGATAGCGCGAGCTGCCGGCAATCGCCGTCACCACGCCCACCGGCAAACCGCGCTCGAGCAGCACTGGTCCCTGCTCGATATGGACCTCGACGAAGCCGAGCAAGTCTTCGCGCCGGCGCGCAATCGACGGGATCGCCGCCGGATGGTGGCCCGCCTCGAGCAGCGCCTGGCGCATGCTGACGCCGTCCTCGTCCAGGGTATCGAGCCGGGCCAGGTCGAACTGCCCGGTGACCGCGCTGCTGCCCAGGAAGGTACTGCGAAAGCGCACGCCTTCTTCTTCCGCGAAGCCGATCACTTCCAGGTGGTAGGGCAGGCGCTCGCCGCGCTGGTGCAGCGCACGCACCAGCGCGATCGGCAGCAGGATGCCCAGGCGCCCGTCGTACTTGCCGCCATTGCGCACGGTGTCGTAGTGCGAGCCGGTCATCATGGTCTTCGCATGCGCGTCCAGCGCGGCGTAGCGGCCGACCACGTTGCCCACCGCATCAATGTGCGCCTGCATGCCGGCCTCCTGCATCCAGGCCTCCAGCTGGGCAGCGGTGCGGCAGTGGGCGGGCGTCAGGTAGGCGCAGGTCAGGCCGTCGTCGGCGTCGCTCCAGGCGCCGATGGTCTCGGCCCAGTCCATCACCTGCGCGCCGATCGACGGCGTCACGCCGAGCAGGGCGTTCAGGCGGATCTCGGCGATGCGGTGCACCTGGCGCAGGGCTTCGGCCATCTCGTCCGCGCGCCCGTTCTTCAGGCGCCGCGCAAAGGTGGCGATGATCGCCGTGCGCGTCAGCCCGCGCCCGGTCGGGCCCTTGACGGCCAGGATGAATGGGAAGCCGAACTTGTCGTTGTACTCGCTGTTCAGGCGCTGCAGCGCTGCGTACTCGTCGGCGCTGCACAAGTTCAGGCCGGAGGCCGCCTGCTCGCTGGTGGACTCCGCCGTCAGCTCGCCGGCAATCGCGGCCTTGCCGGCCAGCTCGGGGTGGGCGCGCAGCAGGGACAGGCGCTCGTCTTCCGCAGCCGTGTCGACCACGGCTTGCAAAGCCAGCTTCAGCGAAGCCGGCGACACGAAAGGGCGCGCGCTGGCGGCCCGCTGCGCGATCCAGGGCGAATGCTCGTAGATGCCGTCCAGGGCCGCGGCAAAGCCGGCAGCGTCGAGCGTGTTCAGGCTGGAGAGAGTGGTCATGATCGGCCTCGCATGGTTCGAACAGTCGATGATAAGGCCGGACAGCGTCCGCACCTATACGGCCAGGAATATACTCACTTCTGGACCAGCGCGCGCGCCGCCTGGCTGACCTGGTCGCGCAGCCATTTGTGTTCGGTCGACTGGTGCACGCGCTGGTGCCACAGCTGGTAGAAGCGCATCGGCGGGAACTTGATCGGCATGGTGAAAGTCTTCAGCGGCAGCGACTTTTCATAGAAGCGCATGAACTGGCGGCCGGTGGTCAGCACCAGGTCGGTCTGGGTCAGCATGTAGGGAATCAGCCCGAAGTAGGGCGACTCGACCGCGATCTTGCGGTGCATGCCCTGGCGCGCCAGGAAGGAGTCGATCACGCCGTGGTAACCGGGCAGCATCTGCGACGGCGCCACGTGCGGCAAGCCGAGATAGTCCTCGATGGTCATGGCGTCGGCCTCGGTGCGCTTGGCATAGGGACTTTCGGCGCGCATGGTGCAGACGATCGGGTCTTCGAACAGTTTCGAGATGTGCAGGTGCGCGGGCGGCTCGTCCCAGTTGGCGATCACCAAGTCCATCTCGCCGTCGGACAGCATGCGCAGGGCGTCGGTGCCTGGCCCCAGGCTGTGGATGGCCACGCGGCTGTTCGGGGCGCCGCGCCGGATCGAGGCCACCACGTTCGGCAGGAACTGGGTATCGAGGTAGTCGGGCGCGGCGATGTGGAAGGTGCGTGCCGTTGCCTCGGGCACGAAGGGCGACTTCTTGACGAACAGGCTCTCGGTTTCGTCGAGGATGCGCTTGGCGGGTTTCAGCAGGCTTTCGCCGTGCTGGGTCGGCACCATGCCGCGCGCGCCGCGCACCAGCAGCGGGTCGCCGGTCAGCTCGCGCAGCTTGCGTAGCGAGGCCGAGATCGAGGGCTGGGGCTGGTTCAGTTTCAGCGCCACGCGCGAAACGTTCTTCTCCACCAGCAGCAGGTAGAGGATGCGGATCAGGTGCAGGTCGAGGTGCTGGGGCAGGCTGGCCATGGACGTGTTTGGCGTATATCGTTTTGATTATGTCGAATATACGGCATATTTCATGTCGCAGAAAATGAAAACCGCGTATCTTCGTTGAAATACTGCCACGAAAACGATGAGGAATGTGCATGGACGTGTTCGGATACCTGGCTCCCTACGGCCTCGAATGGCTGAATCTGCTCGTGCGCTGGCTGCACATCATCACGGGCATCGCCTGGATCGGCGCCTCCTTCTATTTCGTCTGGCTCGATAACACCATCAAGCCGCCGGCGCCGGATTCCGACCTGGCCAAAAAGGGCGTGGCCGGCGAGCTGTGGGCCGTGCACGGCGGCGGCTTCTACAACCCGCAAAAATACCTGGTGGCCCCGGCCACGCTGCCGAAGGAGCTGCACTGGTTCAAGTGGGAAGCCTATTCCACCTGGCTGTCGGGCTTCGCGCTGCTGTTCATCGTCTACTACCTGAATGCGCAAGCCATGATGGTCGACCGCAGCGTGGCCGACCTCTCCAGCTGGCAGGCGGTCGGCATCGGCCTGGGCAGCCTGGTGCTGGGCTGGCTGGTGTACGACCTGCTCTGCAAATCCCCGCTCGGCAAGCGCGACCTGGCCTTCGGCGTTGTCATCTTCGTGTTCCTGGTGGCGAGCAGCTGGGTACTCACGCATTTGCTGAGCGGGCGCGCGGCCTACCTGCACATCGGCGCCATGATCGGCACCATCATGGTGGCCAACGTCGCCCACGTGATCATCCCCGGCCAGCGCAAGATGGTGAACGCGATGATGGCCGGCCAACAGCCCGACCCGAGCTACGGCATCAAGGCCAAGCAGCGCTCGGTGCACAACAATTACTTCACGCTGCCGGTGCTGTTCCTCATGATCAGCAACCACTACGCGATGACCTACCGGCACGAGCATGCCTGGGCCGTGCTGGGTGTGATCATGGCGGCCGGCGTCCTGATCCGCCACTTCTTCAACTTGCGCCACAAGGGCCGCATCGAGTGGAAGTATCCGGCGGCCGGCGTGGCCTTGCTGGCCGTGCTGGCGGTGCTGATCGCACCGAAGGCACCGGTGGCGCCGGCGCCGGGCGTCGATACGGCGGCCCAGTTCACCCAGGTGAAGCAGATCGTCGACCAGCGCTGCGTCAGCTGCCACGCGGCGAAGCCGACCCAGCCCGGCTTCGCCACCGCGCCGGCCGGCGTGATGCTCGAATCGCCTGAACACATCAGCCAGAACGCCGCGCGCATCTACCAGCAAACCGTGCAGCTGAAAGCCATGCCGCTGGCGAACCTCACCCACATGACCGACGCCGAGCGCGCGCAGATCGGCGCCTGGTTCGAGGCCGGCGCCAAGACAGGAACCCCGTGATGGACACGCAAGCAAGACAGCAGCTGCTCGACTGGATCGACGCCCACTTCGACGAACAGGTCGCCTTCCTGCAAGGCGTGGTGCGCATCCCCACCGACACCCCGCCGGGCAACAACGCGCCGCATGCCGAGGCCGTGGCCGAGATGGTGCGCGCCTTTGGCTGGGAAGCCGAGCGCCACGCGGTGCCGGCGCAGCTTGTCGCCGACTACGGCATGGAGAGCATCACCAACCTGATCGTGCGCCGTCCGTACGGCGAGGGTCCGACGATAGCATTGAACGCGCATGGCGACGTGGTCCCGCCCGGCGAAGGCTGGACCAGGCCGCCCTACGGCGCCGAGATCGAGGACGGCTATTTGTACGGGCGCGCCGCCGCGGTCTCGAAGAGCGACTTCGCCACCTACATCTTCGCCGTGCGCGCGCTCGAGGCGCTCGGCCTGCCGCTGAAGGGAGGCGTCGAGCTGCATTTCACCTACGACGAGGAATTCGGCGGCTTGCTGGGGCCGGGCTGGCTGCTGGAACAACAGCTGACGCGCCCCGACCTGGTGATTGCGGCCGGCTTCAGCTACGGCATCGTCACCGCCCACAACGCCTGCCTGCAGCTGGAAGTCACGGTGCACGGCAAGGCCGGGCACGGCGCCATGCCCGAGACGGCGGTCGATGCGCTGCAGGCGGCCACGCGCATCCTGAACGCCATCTACGGCCAGCTGCCCGAACTCAAGAAGATCAAGTCGCAGGTACCGGGCATCGATTCGCCCACCATGCTGGTCGGCCGCATCGACGGCGGCACCAACACGAATGTGGTGCCGGGCAAGGTGGTGCTGAAGATGGACCGGCGCATGATTCCCGAAGAAGACCCGGTGGCCGTCGAGGCGCAGGTACGCGCGCTGATCGAAGACGCGGTGCAGGGCCTGCCCGGTATCCGCGTCGAGATCCGGCGCCTGCTGCTGTCGCAGGCGCTGCGCCGCCTGCCCGGCGCCGACCCGCTGGTGGCCAGCCTGCAGCGCAATGCGCAGGCTGTGTTCGGCGTAGCGGTTCCGGCCGTGGGCACGCCCTTGTATGCCGACGCGCGCCTGTACGGCGAGCACGGCATCCCGGCCGTACTGTACGGCGCCGGCCCGCGCACGGTGCCGGAATCGAATGCGAAAAAGGCCGACGAAAAACTGGCACTGGACGACCTGCGCAAGGCGACCGAGGTGGTGGCGCTGACGCTGTTCGATTTGCTCGGGGCTGGAAACGACGCGCGCCCCGCGCCGTGATAGGCTAGCGGCTCCAACCGGACAAAGGGGAAGCGATGGCACAGATCGATCTGTCGAACTACAACCTCGGCGAACTGAAAGGCCTGCAGTTCGACGTCGAGAAGGAACTCAAGGAGCGCCAGAAGCACGACTTGCGCAAGGCGCGCGAGCAGGTGCTGGCCATCGTGCAGGAGGCCGGCGTGTCGGTCGACCAGCTGCTCGGCGAGCGCAAGAACAAGCGCAAGGACAAGGACGACGCCTAGGCGCCGTCAGCGCCCCCGCATCGAGCGTTCGATCTTCTGGTCGGTCTTGTACTGGCTGAGGGCGTACACGGCCCAGATCGCGGCCGGCAGCCAGCCGATCAGCGTGACCTGCAGGATCAGGCAGATGATGCCGGCGATCGGGCGGCCGATGGTGAAGAAGGTGAGCCAGGGGAGAAGCAGGGCGATGAGCAGGCGCATGGTGTTTCCGTGATAGTCAAAGCGTGGAACCCGGCGCGGCCGGGCGTGTTTGTCTTGATCTTATAACAAGCACGCCGGCGCTGGGCACACCGTTGCCGCGCCGAACGCGCCCGCATGCGTTCAGGGCTGTCCGACCGGATTGGTCTTGCCCAAGGCTTCCGCCATCCGCACCAAACGCACGAACTCGGCGCGGTAGCCTTCCGGGTCCTTGCCGCGTGCATCGTTCGCCAGCGTGGCGATGTCGGCGTAGCTGTACTCCGCCAGCGGCGCCTCGCCGCGCAGGCGCTGGCCGAAGGCCGCCACCGCCACCGCGAAGCGCGCGTCGTCCGGCGCCGCGGCGAGCGTGTTGCGCACGCCTGCAGCACGCACCGCATGCGCGGTCTCGCGGCTGGCGTCCTGGCCCGGCAACTTGTAGCGCACCTTCACGAAGCACAACTCGTCGCCCTTGGCGGCAGGCGCGGCCTTCTTGCCGTCGCCATAGCGCAGCGGATCGACCAGCTTGTTCGCTTCGGAGGCCGGCGTGATCTCGTAGATCGCGGTTACCGTGTGGCCCGCACCCATGTCGCCCGCATCCACCTTGTCGTCCTTGAAATCCTGGCGCGCCAGCATGCGCGTTTCGTAGCCGACCAGGCGATAAGCGGCCACCCGGCCCGGATTGAATTCGACCTGCATCTTGACGTCGTTCGCGATCGGGAACATGGTCGAGCCCAGCTCTTCCTGCAGCGCCTTGCGCGCTTCCAGCAGCGAGTCGATGTAGGCGGCGTTGCCGTTGCCGGACTGGGTCAGGCGCTGGATCAGGGCGTCGTTCAGGTTGCCCGTGCCGACCCCGAACACCGACAGGTAGACGCCGCTCTTGCGCTTGTCGGCGATGAAGCGCTCCAGCTGCTTGGGGTCGGTGATGCCGATGTTGAAGTCGCCGTCGGTGGCCAGGATCACGCGGTTCACCGCCTTTGGGTCGCGATGGCGCTCGGCCAGCGCGTAGGCGCGCTGCAGGCCGTCGCCGCCGGCGGTGCCGCCCGATGCGCGCAGGCCGTCGAGCGCGTCGAGGATCTTCTGCTTGTCGCGCCCCAGGGTCGGCTCTAGCGCCACCTCGGTGCCGTTGGCGTAGGTGACGATGGCCACGCGGTCGTTCTCGCGCAGGCTGTCGGCGAACAGGCGCAGGCCCTGCTGCAGCAGCGGCAGGCGGTCCGGACCACCCATCGAGCCGGACACGTCGACCAGCAGGACCAGGTTCAGCGGCGGACGCGCGGCTTGCTCCAGGTCGAAACCGCGCACGGCGATGTGCAGCAGCTGGTTGCCGGCTTTCCAGGGGCTGGGCATGACCTCGGTGGTGACGGCGAAGGGTTCGCTGCGGGTCTTCGGCGCGGCATGGCGGTAGGGGAAGTAGTTGACCATCTCCTCGACGCGCACGGCCTGCGGCGGCGGCAGGCGCCCGCCTGTGAGCTGGCGGCGCACAAAGGCGTAGGAGGCGGTGTCGACGTCGGCGCTGAAGGTGGACACCGGGTGCTCGGCCACCAGCTGGGTGGCGTTCGCTTCCTTGTCGGGGAACTTGTCGGCCCGGGGCGGCATGACGACGAGGAAGCCAGGCGCGCGCTTGACCATGGCCTGCGGCGCGGTGATCGACGATCCGGCGACGGTCACGCGCTGCGGCGCATACGCAGGCGCAGGCGGTGGCGGCGGTGCGGGCAGGGCGGCCGCTTCGGCCATCCTCGGCGCCTCTTGCCGCTCCGGCGATCCTACGCTGCAGCCGGCCAGCAGCACGGCGCCCAGCGCCAGGAGCGCAGGCGTATTCAGGGAACATCTCATGACGGACCTCCTTCGGATTATTATCCCGATAAGGTGCAACAGCGATGCCCGGATTGCAACGGCGCTTACAACCTGTAATCCTTTATGCGGCCGGCATGCGCGCGCCTTTGCGTTGCCTCAGCGCGGCACGATCGCGAACTGCGGCCCCTTGCCGTAGTTGGGCTTCACGGTGCGCGACATGAAGCGTGCCCAGGCCTTCTTGCCGGCCTCGCCGCTCACGTCGGCCGCATAGGCCAGCGCCGGCTGCAGGTTCGACGGGAAGCCGATCACCGTGCTCGAGAAGCCGCCCATGTCACCGACCTGGCGCTTGGTGGCGGCCGCCAGTTCCGGCCCTGCGCAAGGCAGGGACGCCAGCTCGCCGCGGGTGCTGCGGTAGGCCTGGGCGATGTTGTCGTAGATCGGGGCGCCCGGCGCGTCGCGCACCGTGATCGTATAGGTGGCGGCGTCGACCCAGCAGGCGCCTTCGCCCACCATGCGCGCAATCGGGAACCTGGCCTTCCACTTCAGCAGCGGCAGCGCGTCCTTGAACCCGAGTTCGGCCACATGCCCGACCGCCGACGTGAAGAAATCGTCCTGCCAGGGCGCCACTGCCGTCTTGCCCTTGTAGACCACGGCCGGCGCCAGGTCGAGCACGCCCAGGCCGTTGGCGGACCGGTTGTCGCTGAAGCTGGCGTTGTACCAGTTCAGGTTGCTCTTCAGGATGGCGGCGAAGTCCTTCTTCAGCGGGTGGCTGTCGGGCGTGATGTAGGCCGCTTCGCCCAGCGTGCGCAGGCTCCATGCCTGGCCGCGCACCTGGTGCGGCGCCAGCAGGCCCTGGATGTTCTTGCGGTAGCCCGGATTGGTGGCGAACACGTTCCACATGGCCCAGAACTGCAGCTCTTCCAGGTAGTAGTGGTCCCCCGTGACCAGGTAGGGCAGGTAGGCAAAGGCCGGCTGGTGCGCGCTGTCGACCGCATTCGGCGTCTTGCAGGCTTCCTTCGGGCAGCGCGGGAAGGCTTCGCGCTGGCCGGTCTTCGGGTTGCGCGTGTCGCCGGGGTTGCCGAGCAGGGTCATGTAGGGATAGTCCATCAGGCTGATGGGCAGGCCGGTCTTCTTGTCGCGGTAGTGCGCCGACCAACTGCCGGCCAGATCGGCGGTGCCGAGCGTGACCTGCCTGGCGCGCGGGTCCATGCTCAGCAGGTACATGGCGGCCCATCCCGGCAGCAGCCCGATATCGTTGCGTCCGCCCGTACCCGGCATGGCCGGATTCGCCGCGCCTACGCCCATCGGCTCGGTTCTCGGCCCTTCCCATTTGCCGATCAGCGTGGCCAGTGCTGCATCCGACACGACCACCGAGCGGTCGTAGTTGGGCAGCGCGCGCGAGTCGATCAGGTAGGCGGTGTCGTGGCGCAGGTGGATGTGAGGCGCGTCGCCTGCCCAGGCCAGGATGCGCCAGCGCGCGTGGTGCAGGTGGGTCAAGTCCTTCTTCGCGTAGACCGTGTCGCCGCCGACCTTGACCTCGACGTTGTAGGTGAAGTTCTGCGGCGCCGGCTCGTAGGCCCAGTCGTTTTCCACCACCACGTCGACGCGGGTCTTGCCGCTGCCGGCATAGCCGCGGATCGCGAAGCGCGCCGCCAGGTGCGGGTGTTCCTCGCCTTTCGCGTTGCGCAGCGGCGCAGCCACCTGCAGCTCGGTGACGACCGGTCCTTCCAGCCAGGTTTGTGGCTTCTGATCCTTGAGCAGGCGGTCGGCGGAGGCGGTATACCGTTCGCCGCCGATGTCGATGCTGACCACGGCGCCAGTGGTGAAGTCCGGCCTGGCGCCGGCCTCGCCGTGCTTCGCATTGCCCTTGACCAGGGCAATGCCGGTACCTTGCCCTTTCGCCAGGCGCGGCAACAGGGCCGAGATGACGGCGTGGCGTACCGAACCGTCCGGGTGGGTGGCCTTGACATCGACCTGCAGCGGCAGGGTAGTGCCGTCGGACAGCCTGCCCGTCAGCGCCGTGCCACGCGGCAGGTCGCCCGGCGCGAATACCTGGCCGAAGGTGAGCGGCACCTTCGCCTGGTCGGCGCCGGTGTTCTCGACCACCACGCCGGTGATGCCGCCGGCAGGAATCGCCGCCTTGTTTGTTCGCACCGGGGCCGGGGCAGTTGCAGAAGCAGGCGCCGCTGCTGCCGGCTTGCCGGGCGCCTCCTTCGCTTCCCTTGGATCCTGCGCCGGCGCGGCCGTACCGTGGCGCGCCGACACGACCCGGCTGTCGTCGATCTTGCCGGTCGTCGGCAGGCCGACGAAGCCATCCTGGGCATGGGCGACGCCGGCGGCGAGCGTAAGGCAAACAGCGAAACGGAGCGTGGAGCGGACAGGCATCATGGGCAGCGAAGGTCGTTAACAGGGTGGACGCACAACAGTAAAACAAAAAGCGCCCCGCAGGGCGCTCGCTTGTTTCCTGTTGCTTACTGCTTGAGGGTGCGCTCGAACAGCTTCAGGATGCGGCGGTACTGGTCGAACCAGCTTTCCGGCTGGGTGTAGGCGTGGCGTTCCAGCGGGTAGCTGGCCAGTTCCCAGTTATCCTTGCGCAGCTCGATCAGGCGCTGGGCCATGCGCACCGAGTCCTGGTAGAACACGTTGTCGTCGACCATGCCGTGGCCGATCAAGAGGTTGCCGCGCAGGTTCTCGGCATACTCGATCGGCGACGAGATTTTATACGCTTGCGGATCGAGGTCCGGCGTGTTCAGGATATTCGCGGTGTACTCGTGGTTGTAGCTGGTCCAGTCGGTCACCGGGCGCAGCGCGGCGCCGGACTTGAACATCTCGGGTGCGCGCATCAAGGCCATGAAGGTCATGAAGCCGCCGTAGCTGCCGCCGTAGATGCCCACGTTCCGGTCGTCCCCTTGCAGGTTCTGCACCAGGTACTTCACTCCGTCCTGGTAGTCCACCAGTTCCGGGTGGCCCATCTGGCGGTAGATCGCGGTGCGCCAGTTGCGGCCGTAACCCTTCGAGGCGCGGTAGTCCATGTCGAGCACGATGTAGCCGCGCTCGACCAGCAGGTTGTGGAACATCTGCTCGCGGAAGTAGGTCGGGTAGCGCTTGTGGGTGTTCTGCAGGTAGCCGGCGCCGTGCACGAACATCACGATCGGGTACTTTTTGCCGGCTTCCAGCTGGGCCGGGCGGTATAGCTTGGACCACACCGGGTCGCCGCCGTCGCTCGACGGCACGGCCACGTATTCGGGCTGGATCCATTCGCGCGCCTTGAATTCGGCAGTGCGGGTATCGGTGAGCTTGGCGGCCGCGCCGCCCGTTACCGGCACCGTGGCCAGCTGGACCGGCATGTAGCTGGACGAGTAATGCACCAGCAGCTTGCGGTTGTCCGGCGAGAGGGCGAAGCGCTCGACGCCTTCCAGGCCGGTCACTTCGCGCGTCGCGCCGTCCTTCGCGTTCACCGCGCAGACCTCGTAGGTGCCCGGGTTCTTGCGGTTGCAAAGCATGTAGGCGGTGCTGCCGTCGAAGTTCCACTGGATGTCGCCGGCTTCCCACTTGCCGCTCGTGAGGGCGCGCGCCTGGCCGTCGGCGCCGGACGTGTACAGGTGCGCATAGCCGCTTTCTTCCGACAGGTACCACAGGGTGCGGTTGTCCGGCAGCCAGCCGAAATCGGCGTTGTCGTAGTTGACCCAGGCTTCGTCGCTCAGGCGGTGCACGGGTTTCAGCTTGGCGGTGGCCAGGTCGATGGTGGCGATCCAGCGGTCCTTGTTGTCGACCGCGCGCAGCATCACGGCCACTGCCTTGCCGTCGAAGGTCCAGCGCACGGCGTCGGCGCGGTCGGCGATGCGCAGCGGACGGTTGCCCTTCAATGGATCGAGCTTGGCGTCGGCGCGCAGCTTGGCCAGCGGGTCGGTGGCGATGCCGGGCAGGGTATCGACAGCGAGGTCCTGGACCTTATTCGTGGCCAGGTCGATCAGTTTCAACGCATGCGGCGCCGGGTTGTTGCGGCCGACGCGGGTGCGCTCGTCGTCGGCTTCCTCGTAGCCCGATTCGGTGACGTAGCGCGGCATCTTGCCGACGCGGCCTTTGTCTCCGCCTTTCGCGGCGGTGACCACCACCAGCCAGCGGCCGTCGGGCGACAGGGCGCTGCCTTCGATGGTGAGCTTGTCGCCCAGGTAGATGGGGGCTGGGGCGCGGGTCGGGTCGGCGCGGCGTTCTTCCTCGGCGCGGGCACGGCCGGCGTCGCGGTCGTCCTTGGCGCGCTTCAGGGTGGCGATCAGGCGCAGCTGCATGTCGCGCAGGGCGTCCGGGTCGCTGGCGGCCGGGTCTTTCGCTGCGCGCGGCAGGGCAACCGGGCCTTGCACACGGCTGGTGCGGTCCCAGCTGAACCACTCGTGGCCGACGCGGAACTGCACAGCGCGTTCGTCGCTGGAGAACTGCGGGTCCTCGGCTTTCACGCCACGCGTCACCTGCACCAGGGCGCCGCTTTTCAGGTCGCGCTCGAACAAATCGCCATTGCGCACCAGCACGGCGCGCGTGTGGCTGCGGTTGTAGACCACGGCCGGGCTATCGAGTTTTGCCAGCTCGGCGTCTTGCACCTTGCGTGGCTGCTTGCCCTGCACGGCCTCGAAGGTGTCGCGCAGCTGCGAGCCGCTGCGTTTCTGCTTGAAGAAGACCTGCTTGCCGTCCCAGCTCCACCAAGCCTGTTCGGCGGGGTTGCCGATCCAGTCGGGATTGGCCATGGCCTGGTCGAGGGTGATGGGTGTCGGCGCCGCGACGGCCGCGGTGATGCCGGAAACGGCGAGGAACGCGGCAGAGATCGAAAGAGCAGGAAGTCGCATCGTGAATGAGTGGTGGGTGAACGAAATCGGCTAACGAAGATTAGCCAAAATAGCTTTCTGGCTAGAAATTGCGAAAGCATTCTAGCTCAGCCACCATGCGACGGGGAGGTTCCGGGGCGAATTCTCCCGAGAGAAGAGTGCGCGCGTATTTATATATGTACGCGCGCAGTCGGGTGCGTTTTGCTCGCTCAGGCAGCCTGGTTCTGCGACTTCGACTGGCGTGGCAGGAACATGGCGATGCGTGCAACGACGGCGAGAACGGCGAGGCCAACTGGCAGGTATTCGAAAGCGATCATGGTCAAACCTTTCTTGCGCAGGGAGCGCCTTGGAGTTGGTAAATACTGATTTGTTGCGTTGCAGTATAGAACGACCGGATTCATAAATAAACTTTATGTTCATGATGTCCGCGATAAGCCTAGCTTATGATTTGTCGTCAGACTTCTCAGTGGATATTAACGGGTGAAATATCTCGACTGTTGCTCGACTGCATAAGGCGTGGCCCGCTTCTTGCATCGTTGTCGATATGAAATCCAGCCACCCACCCCGCAGCCTGCGCATCGTCGTCGTCACCGCCGACACCTCAGGGCATGACGCTGCCGCGCTCGCCGCCCAGCTTGAGCGCAACACGGCGCTGCGGATCGGCTTGCTGGAATCGGGCTACGACATCGTGGCCTCGCTGCCGCCGGATATCTTCCTGCCCGAGCGCGTGGCCCAGCTGCAGCCGGACCTGATCATCGTCGACAGCGAGTCCGATGCGCGCGACGTGCTGGAGCACATCGTCATCGCCACGCGCGACGCGCGCCGCCCCATCGTCCTGTTCACCGAAGACCACGGCGCCCCGGCGATGGAGGCGGCGATGGCGGCCGGTGTCTCGGCCTATATCGTGGCAGGCCTGCATGCCGAGCGCGTACGGGCCGTGCTCGACGTGGCGCTGGCGCGCTTCCGGCGCGAGCAGCTGCTGCTGGGCGAGCTGGCCGACACGCGCCAGAAGCTGGCCGAACGCAAGGTGGTCGAGCGCGCGAAGGGCGTGCTGATGGCGCGCTACCGCCTGAAGGAGGAAGAAGCCTACGGCCGCCTGCGCAGCCTGGCGATGAACAAGAACCTGAGACTGGCCGAGGTCGCGCAGCGCATCCTCGACGTCGAGGACTTGCTGGGCTAGGCCCGGCTTTCGAAAGGAATCACATGACGGGTTTGCCGGGGCAGGGCGCATATGTCGGCGGGACGGACCGGCCGGAAAAGACGGAGATCAAGGCCGGCTTCATGCCGCTGGCCGACTGCGCGCCGCTGGTGATGGCGTCGGTGCTCGGCTTCGACGAGAAGTACGGCATCCGCCTGGTGCTCGAGCGCCAGCATTCGTGGTCGGCCATGCGCGACCGCCTGGGCAGCGGCGAACTCGATGCGGCCCAAGCTCTATATGGGCTGCTGTATGGCCTGCAGATGGGGATCGGCTCGGCGCCGCGCGACATGGCCCTGCTGATGAACCTGAACCAGAACGGCCAGTCCATCGTGCTGTCGCGTGCACTGGCCGAACGCGGCGCCAAGGATGGCGCCGGCCTGGCCGCGCTGATGCGCGCGCAGCCGCGCCGCTACACCTTCGCCCATACCTTCCCGACCGGGAACCACGCCATGTGGCTGTGCTACTGGCTGGCCGCCGCCGGCATCGATCCGCTGAAAGACGCGCAGCTGGTCACGGTGCCGCCCGGGCAGATGGCGGCCAATCTCGAGGCCGGCCACATGGACGGCTTCTGCGCGGGCGAGCCCTGGAGCCGGCGCGCGCTGCAGTGCGGCGCCGGTGCGCTGGTCGCCCCCAGCAGCCAGGTCTGGCCGGACCATCCGGGCAAGGCACTGGGCGCGCGCGCCGATTTCGCGGCAAGCCATCCGAACGCCTGCCGCGCCCTGGTCGCGGCCCTGCTCGACACCGCGCGCTGGCTCGACGCCTCGCCGGTGAACCGCGAGGCGGCGGCCGAGGTGCTGGCCAGCGCCGCCTACATCAACACCGGCGTGGATGTGCTGCGCGCCTGCCTGCTGCCGCGCCGCGCGGACTGGCCGGCGCTGCGCTTCTTCGGCGACGGCGCCGCCACCTTCCCCTGGCTGTCCGACGGCATGTGGTTCCTGACCCAGCAGCGGCGCTGGGGCTTGCTGGCGGACGACCCCGATTACCTGGCCGTGGCGGCCCAGGTCAACCATGTCGATTTGTACCGCGAAGCGGCGCAGCTGGCCGGCGTGGCCGTGCCCGGCGGGGCGATGCGCAGCGCGACCCTGATCGATGGCCGCGTCTGGGATGGCAGCGATCCGGCCGCCTATGCGCGTTCGTTCGCGATCCACGACTTGCGGTAAGCGGAGCGAAGCCGGTGCGCGCAGGCGCATCATTTTCGCGCATGGTGCACTGCAATGAGGCGAGCGCCGCCGCACCACATCGGCCGACGCCCCGGCGCGCCGCTGGCACGGCTCTTGCAAACCTCCCCACCAGGATCAACGGCGATCCCCTTACACATACAGCCGGCCCACCGACGGGCCGGCACCCGGACAAAGGCGTCCGCTTCCCAGGTAAGCACCTCGGGACGCGGACGCCTTTTTCGTTTGTCAGTTCAAGAACAAGGGACGATCATGGCCAGCAAAGCAAGCAGCATCCAGCTCTTCACCTTCCACACGCCGCAAATGCGGGCCTTCCACCTGACCTGGATGGCCTTCTTCGTCTGCTTCTTCGCCTGGTTCGCCTGCGCGCCGCTGATGCCGGTCATCAAAGGCGAGTTCGGCCTGTCGATGGCGCAGATCGCCAACATCAACATCGCCGCCGTCGCCATCACGATCCTGGTGCGGCTGGTGGTCGGCCCGCTGTGCGACCGCTACGGCCCCCGCAAGACCTACACCGGCCTGCTGCTGCTGGGCGCGATTCCCGTGATCGGCGTGGCCCTGGCCCAGAGCTACGAAAGCTTCCTCTTGTTCCGCCTCGGGATCGGCGCGGTCGGCGCCAGCTTCGTCATCACCCAGTACCACACCTCGGTGATGTTTGCCCCAAAAGTGGTCGGCACCGCGAACGCCACCGCGGCCGGCTGGGGCAATGCCGGCGGCGGGGCGGCGCAGGCGCTGATGCCGCTGCTGCTGGGCGCCCTCGTCATGGCGGGCGTCAGCGAAACCCTGGGCTGGCGCGTGGCGCTGGTGGTGCCGGGCATCGCGATGCTGGTCATGGCCTTTGTCTACTGGCGCTATACCCAGGACTGCCCGGCCGGTAACTTCAGCGAACTGCGCGCGGCCGGCATCGCCTTCGAGTCCGGCGGCAAGGGCGGCTGGGCCAGCTTCCGCGCGGCCTGCCGCAACCACCGCGCCTGGCTGCTGTTCGTCACCTACGGCGCCTGCTTCGGCATCGAGATCTTCATCCACAACATCGCCGCCGTGTACTACGTCGAGCACTTCGGCCTGTCGCTCGGCACGGCGGGGCTGGCGGCCGGCAGCTTCGGCCTGCTGGCGCTGTTTGCCCGCGCCCTCGGCGGCTGGCTGTCGGACCGCCGCGCCGCACGTGGAGACCTGAACAGCCGCGTCACCGTGCTGTTCCTGCTGATGATAGCCGAAGGCCTGGGCCTGCTCTGGTTCGCGAACGCCGACGGCGTCGCCTTTGCCCTGGTTGCCATGCTGTGCTTCGGCCTGTTCACCCACATGGCCTGCGGCGCCACCTATGCGCTGGTGCCCTTCGTGGCGCCGCAGGCGCTGGGCGGCGTGGCCGGCATCGTCGGCGCCGGCGGCAACGTGGGCGCGGTGCTGGCGGGCTTCCTGATGAAGGGGACGGGCGACCTGCGCCAGACCCTGGTCATCCTCGGCGTGCTGGTGGTGGTCTCGAGCCTGTGCGCGCTCGGCGCACGTTTTGGAAACGCAGCGGTCGCTGCACCGGCGGCCAGTGCCGCCTGAGGAGAGCAACATGCACATCATCGTCATCGGCCACGGCATGGTCGGCCACAAGTTTGTCGAGAGCCTGGCCGCGGCCGCGCCTCACCTGCACATCACCGTGCTCGGCGAAGAGCCGCGCCCCGCCTACGACCGCGTGCACCTGTCCGCATTCTTCGCCGGGAAGACGGCGGACGATTTGTCGCTGGTGGCGCCGGGTTTCTTTGAGCGCGCCAATTTGCAGCTGAAGCTGAACGCGCAAGTCACCGGCATCGACCGCGGCGCGCGCACCGTCACGCTGGCGGGCGGCGAGCAGCTGGCCTACGACAAGCTGGTGCTGGCCACCGGCTCGTCGCCCTTCGTGCCGCCGGTGCCGGGGCGCGAGCGCCAGGACTGCTTCGTCTACCGCACCATCGAAGACCTGGAGGCGATGCAGGAATGCGGCGCCCGCTCGCGCAGCGGCGTCGTGGTCGGCGGCGGGCTGCTCGGCCTGGAATGCGCCAAGGCCTTGCGCGACCTCGGCCTGGCCGCTCACGTGGTCGAATTCGCGCCGCGCCTGATGGCGGTGCAGGTCGACGATCCCGGCGCACGCGTGCTGCGCGGCCGCATCGAGGAGCTGGGCGTGCGCGTCCACACCGGCAAGAATACGCTGGCGATCGTCGACGGCGACAGCGCCACCCACCGCATGGAGTTCGCCGACGGCAGCGCGCTGGAGACCGACATGATCGTGTTCTCGGCCGGCATCCGCCCGCGCGACGAGCTGGCGCGTGCCGCCGGCCTGGAATTAGGCCCGCGCGGCGGCGTCGCCATCGATGCCGACTGCCGCAGCTCGGACCCGGACATCTACGCCGTTGGCGAATGCGCGGCCTGGAATGGCCAGCTGTTCGGCCTGGTGGCGCCGGGCTACGACATGGCGCGTACCGCCGCCCGCCACCTGCTCGGCGCGCCGGGCGGCTTTGCCGGCGCCGACCTGAGCACCAAGCTGAAGCTGATGGGCGTGGACGTGGCCAGCATCGGCGACGCGCACGGCGCCACAAGCGGCAGCCGCAGCTACCAGTTCCTCGACGAGCGCAAGCAGACCTATAAGAAAATCGTCGTCTCCGATTGCGGCAAGCGCCTGCTGGGCGCGGTGCTGGTGGGCGATGCCGCCGAATACGGCGCGCTGCTGCAGATGGCCTTGAACGGCATGCCGCTGCCGGACGCGCCCGAATTCCTGATCCTGCCCCAGCCCGACGGTGCGCCGGTGCGCGGCCTCGGCGTGGACGCGCTGCCCGCCAGCGCCCAGGTCTGCTCCTGCAACGACGTGTCAAAAGGCGCGCTATGCGAGGCGGTGGCGAACGGCGCCACCAGCATCGGCGCGCTGAAGAAATGCACCGGCGCCGGCACGGCTTGCGGCGGTTGCGTGCCGCTGGTGACGCAAGTGCTGAACGCGGAACTGGCCAGGCAGGGCGTGGCGGTCAGCCGCGCGTTGTGCGAGCACTTCGCGTATTCGCGCCAGGAGCTGCACCATTTGGTGCGCGTCGGCCGCATCCGCAGCTTCGGCGAGCTGCTGGAGCGCCACGGTTCGGGCCTGGGCTGCGAAGTGTGCAAACCGGTGGCGGCCAACATCCTGGCCTCGACCTGGAACGATTTCGTCCTGAAGCCCGAGCACGCCAGCCTGCAGGACTCGAACGACTACTTCCTCGGGAATATCCAGAAGGACGGCACCTATTCCGTGGTGCCGCGCATGCCGGGCGGGGAAGTGACGGCCGACGGCCTGATCGCGGTCGGCCAGATCGCCAAGAAGTACGGCCTGTACACCAAGATCACCGGCGGCCAGCGCGTCGATTTGTTCGGCGCCCGCGTCGAGCAGCTGCCGCCGATCTGGGAAGCGCTGATCGCCGCCGGCTTCGAGTCCGGCCACGCCTACGGCAAGTCGCTGCGCACGGTGAAATCCTGCGTCGGCTCGACCTGGTGCCGCTTCGGCGTGGGCGACAGCGCGGGCTTCGCCATCGCGCTGGAAAACCGCTACAAGGGCCTGCGCACGCCGCACAAGGTGAAGTTTGGCGTCTCCGGCTGCACCCGCGAATGCGCCGAGGCGCAAGGCAAGGACGTCGGCCTGATCGCCACCGAGAAGGGCTGGAATTTGTACGTGTGCGGCAACGGCGGCATGAAGCCGCGCCACGCCGAGCTGCTGGCCACCGGGCTGGATGAAGCGGCGGTGGTCAAGCTGGTCGACCGCTTCCTGATGTTTTACGTGCGCACGGCCGACCGCCTGCAGCGCACCAGCACCTGGCGCGAGAACCTGGAAGGCGGGCTCGATTACCTGAAGCAGGTGGTGGTGGGGGACAGCCTGGGCATCGGCGCCGAGCTCGAATCCGAGATGCAGCACGTGGTCGACACCTATGCCTGCGAATGGAAGAACGCGGTCGAGGACCCCGAGGTGCGCAAGCGTTTCCGTACGTTTGTGAACAGCGATGCGCCGGATGCGAACCTCGTGTTCATGCCCGAGCGCGGCCAGATCCGCCCCGCCACCATCGAAGAACGCCGCCGCACGATTCCCATCGTGGCGTCGGCCTGAGGAGAACGCCATGCACAGGGATATCCCATTGCAGGAGTGGAGCGCGGTCTGCGCCATCACCGACATCGTGCCGGACACCGGCGTCTGCGCGCTCCTGAAAGGGCGGCAGGTAGCCGTGTTCCGCGTCGGCGCCGAGCGCCTGTTCGCCATCGATAATCTCGACCCGCACTCGCAGGCCGCCGTGCTGTCGCGCGGGCTGGTGGGCAGCATCGGCGAGCGCATCGTGGTGGCCTCGCCGATCTACAAGCAGCGCTTCGATTTGGCGACCGGCGAATGCATCGAGTCGCCGGCGCATTCGGTGGCCAGCTATCCGGTGCGGGTCGAGGACGGCACCGTGTGGGTGGCCACATGAAGTCCCGGTTGATTGTGGTCGGCAACGGCATGGCCGGCATGCGCACGGTCGAGGAAGTGCTGAAGCTGGCGCCCGACCGGTACGACATCACCGTGTTCGGCGCCGAGCCGCACGGGAATTACAACCGTGTGCTGCTGTCGCCGCTGCTGGCGGGGGACAAGGCGGTTGACGAGATCATGCTGCATCCACGCGCCTGGTACGACGAGCATGGCGTCACCCTGCATGCGGGCGACCCGGTGGTGCGCATCGACCGCAAGCGGCGCATGGTGCTGGCCGCTTCAAGCCGCGAAGCGCCCTACGACCGGCTGCTGCTGGCCACCGGCTCGACGCCCTTTATGCTGCCGATACCCGGCGCGGAGCTTGAAGGCGTTGTCGGCTTCCGCGATTTGCACGATGTCGACACCATGCTGGCCGCGGCCCGTCGCGGCGGGCGCGCGGTGGTGATCGGCGGCGGCCTGCTCGGGCTGGAAGCCGGGTACGCGCTGCAAAAGCGCGGGATGGACGTCAGCGTGGTGCACGTGGCGTCGAGCCTGATGAACCAGCAGCTCGACGGCGAAGCGGGCCGGCTGCTCAAGGAATCGCTGGAACGCGCCGGCCTGCGCATCCTGCTCGACGCCCAGACCACGGCGATCGTCGGCGCTGGCAAGGTGCAGGCGGTGGCCTTTGCCGATGGGTCGGAACTGCCGGCCGACCTGGTGGTGATGGCGGCCGGCGTGCGCCCGAACGTGGCGTTGGCGCGTGCGGCCGGCCTGCATTGCGAGCGCGCCATCGTGGTCGACGACACCCTGCAAACCTACGACCCGCGCATCTACGCCGTCGGCGAGTGCGTGCAGCACCGGCGCGCCACCTTCGGCCTGGTGGCGCCGGTGTGGGAACAGGCGCGCGTGTGCGCGGCCCACCTGGCCGGCAATGGGCACCGCCGCTACGTGCAGGCCGCCACCGCTACCCGGCTGAAGGTCACCGGCATCGACTTGTATTCGGCCGGCGACATCGCCGGGCGCGAAGGCAGCGAGGAGCTGGTGCTGCGCGACCGCCGCGCCGGCGTGTACAAGCGCCTGGTGCTGGATGGGGCGCGCTTGTCGGGGGCGGTGCTGGTCGGCGACGTGGCCGACGGCCCCTGGTATTTCGACTTGATCCAGCGCGGCGCCGATGTCTCGGCCTTCCGCGAGCAGTTGCTGTTCGGCCAGGCGCTCTGTGCGCAGGCCGCCTGAAAGGACACACATGGACATGGGCCTGCCCGTATCGACGGTACGCACCACCTGCCCGTATTGCGGCGTCGGCTGCGGCGTGAAGGCGACAATCAAGCCCGGCACGATTCCCATCGTCGCCGGCGACACGGACCACGCCGCCAACCGCGGCCGCCTGTGCGTGAAAGGCGCGGCGCTGGGCGAGACCCTGGGCCTGGAAGGGCGGCTGCTGCATCCGCAGTTGCGGGAAGATGGCGTTTTGCGCCGCGCCAGCTGGGACGAAGCGCTCCAGCGCGTGGCCGATGGGCTGGCCGGCATCATCGCCGCGCACGGGCCGGATGCCGTCGCCTTTTACGTATCAGGCCAGCTGCTCACCGAGGATTACTACGTCGCCAACAAGCTCATGAAGGGCTACATCGGCAGCGCGAATATCGACACCAATTCGCGCCTGTGCATGTCGTCGTCGGTGGCGGGTCACAAACGCGCCTTCGGCGAAGACATCGTGCCCGGCTGCTACGAAGACTTCGAGCTGGCCGACATGGTCGTGCTGGCCGGCTCGAACGCGGCCTGGTGCCATCCGACCCTGTTCCAGCGCATCCTGCGCGCCAAGGAAGCCAAGCCTTCGCTGCAGATCGTCGTCATCGATCCGCGCCGCACGGCTACCTGCGAGCTGGCCGATTTGCACCTGCCGCTAAAACCGGGCACCGACGTCTGGCTGTTCAACGGCTTGCTGGCTTACCTGGCGCGCGCGGGCTGTGCGGACCAGGAGTACGTTGCTGCCCACACCGAAGGGCTGGATGCGGCGCTGGCCACCGCGCAGGTCGACTGCGCCGATATCGAGAGCGTGGCGCGCGCCTGCCGCCTCGACCCGCGCGCCGTGCAGGCCTTTTACGAAGGCTTCGCCGCCACGCGCAAGGTGGTGACGGCGTATTCGCAGGGCGTGAACCAGTCGTCGAGCGGCACCGACAAGGTCAACAGCATCATCAACTGCCACCTGCTGACCGGCCGCATCGGCCAGCCCGGCATGGGGCCGTTCTCGCTCACCGGCCAGCCGAACGCGATGGGCGGGCGCGAAGTGGGCGGCCTGGCCAATATGCTGGCCGCGCACATGGACCTCGACAACGCCGATCATCGCGAGGCCGTGCGCAGCTTCTGGGACGCGCCGCGGATCGCCTCGCAACCTGGGCTGAAAGCAGTCGATTTGTTCCGCGCGGTGGAAGAGGGAACAGTAAAGGCGGTGTGGATCATGGCGACCAACCCCCTGGTCAGCCTGCCCGACGCCGACCGGGTGCGGCGCGCGCTGAGCAAATGCGAACTCGTGATCGCCAGCGACATCGTGCTCGACACCGACACGAATGCCTGCGCCGACGTGCTGCTGCCGGCCCTGGGCTGGGGCGAAAAGGATGGCACGGTGACCAATTCCGAGCGCTGCATCTCGCGCCAGCGCGCCTTCTTGCCGGCGCCCGGCGAAGCGCGCGCCGATTGGCAGGCGCTGTGCGCGGTGGCGCAGCGCATGGGCTACAGCGGCTTCGATTACGCGTCGGCGCATGAGATCTTCGACGAGCACGCGCGCTTGTCGGGCTGGCATAACGCGGGCGCGCGCCGCTTCGACTTGTCCGGCTTGGTGGGCCTGGGCCGGGCGGCCTACGATGCGCTCGAACCAGTGCAGTGGCCGGTCACGCCGCACGCTCTTGGGGACAGCACGCGCCTGTACGGCGACGGCGTTTTCTCTTACCCGAACGGCAAGGCGCGCTTCATCGCCACGGCGCCGCGTGGGCCGGGCCATGCGACCGACGATGAATTTCCGCTGGCGCTGAACACCGGCCGCGTGCGCGACCAGTGGCACACCATGACGCGCACCGGCAAGGCGCCGCGTTTGGGCAGCCATGTGGCCGAGCCCTTCATCGACCTGCATCCGCACGATGCCCTGCTGTGCGGCGTGCGCGAAGGACAACTGGCGCGCGTGAGCAGCCGCTGGGGCGCGATGGTCGGGCGCGTGACCCACGGCGGCGGCGTTGCGCGCGGCGGCGTGTTCGTACCGATCCACTGGAGCGGGCCGACGGCGTCGGATGCGCGGGTGGGCGCGCTCGTCAATCCGGTGGTCGATCCGGTGTCGGGGGAGCCGGAGTTCAAGCATACGCCGGTGAGGGTGGAACCCTTCGTGGTGGAGTGGCAGGCGTTTGTGCTGAGCCGGAATGCGCCGCGGCTCGATGCGCTGACCTGGTGGACGCGGGTGCAGGGGGAGGGCTACCTGCGCTTCGAAGCAGGCGGGCGCGGTGCTGTGGGGGCGGACTGGGCGCGTGCCTTGCTGGGCGCGGACGCGGGGGCGGACTGGATCGAGTATGAGGACCGCAGCGCGGGCGTGTACCGGGCGGCACTACTCAGCGATGGGCGCTTGCAGGCCTGCGTGCTGGTGGCGAAGGCGGGGGCGCTGCCGCCGCGCGAGTGGCTGGGGAGTTTGTTTGGACGCGGGCAGCTGGAGGCGAGTGAACGTGCCTTCCTGCTGGCGGGGCGGGCGCCGCAGCAGGGGGACGATCCGGGGCCGACCGTGTGTTCGTGCTTCGGGGTGGGACGGAATACGATTTGTACGGCGATCCGCGAGCAGGGGCTGGCGACGACGGCGGCGGTAACGGCTTGCCTGAAAGCCGGCGGGAATTGCGGTTCTTGTCTACCGGAGATCGGCAAATTGCTGGTACAAGCACGGTCGTAACGCTTACTGTACGGTGGGCACCCCGTGCCCACGCGGTTACGTGCTCATCCGCAGTTCGCTGCCGCGATGATTCGCTCCGCAGCGTTTCCAATGATGGCAACGCTAACGAGACGCTTTTGGATCGGCCAGCAATATGTCACGCGCCCGTCAAAACGGACGCTAACCATGCTCATCGTTCCGCATGGGCACGAGGTGCCCACCGTACAGATGCTGCCGGCACCATGCATACATTGCGACTGGAACCGGCGCCACCATAAAAAAAGCGCAGCCTCGGCTGCGCTTCGTTTTTCCGGCAATCGCCCGCTGCTTAGCGATTCGCGAAGTAGCGCAGTTCCGCCGCCAGGTTCGGCGAGTGGGCTTCCGACTCGGCGGCCAGGGCCAGCATCTCGCGGCGGCCGGCCTGCTCGTCGCTATTGCGGACGAACCAGCCACCATGCGCGGCGAACAGCTGCTCGCAGAAGCTGCGGGCCGACACGAACAGGGCGCCGATGTCGGTGCGCAGGGTTGGTTCTTGGGTCTGGGTGATCGTTGCTGCGTTCATGCTGGGCTCCGTAAATATACTGTGATGTTGCAGTGCAGTATAAATGCCTCAGAGCCATAGATAAACTTTCGGTTCGTGATACCAGCAATACGGATTCCGCATAATGTTGCGGCGCCGCAACTCATCCATTCATGCGTCGTCCTTCGTTTTCCCGTTGCCGAGCAGGCGATCCTTGACAGTCAATAAACGTTGCACCTTGGCGCCCATCTTCATCAGCTGGGCCAGCGATTCGGGCGACAGCCGCTGCAAATCGTCGAACCAGTTGTTCGCCATTTCCACCAGCTCGTGCATCTCGCCCATGCGCTGCTGGGCGAAGGTATCCTCCGGCGTCTTGGCTTTCACGAGCAGCGATTCGCGCAGCACCGACAGGGTCGGCGCCACCTCGCGCCGGCGCCGCTCGGCCGCCACCACGCGGAAGATTTCCCACACGTCGCCCAATGAGGTGAAGTATTCGCGGCGGTCGCCGGGAATCCGGCTCAGGCGCACCAGGCCCCAGGATTGCAATTCCTTCAAGCCGATGCTGACGTTCGAGCGCGAAATGCCGAGCTTTTCGCCGATGTCGTCCGCATGCAACTGTTGTTCGGTAACGAAGAGGAGGGCGTAGATCTGGCCGACGGTGCGGTTGATGCCCCAGCGGCTACCCATCTCGCCGAAGTGGCTGACAAAACTCTGGACTAATGGCGTCACGGTCGAGAACTTTTCGAAAGTTTGGAAAGTTCGATTATCTCACGCGCTTCCCGAATTCCCGACTAAGCCACTGGCCTACTCGTGACAACACCACATTTGTGCTGCATACTTTCACTGTTTTCTGAAAATTCAGAAGTTTTTACAAGTTGTGAAACTTGTGCGGCGCGGGATCCGTCCCCGACCGGTATCACTGCAGAGCTGACAGTATGGATTCGCATCGTGCCCGTAGTACCGTTATCCGGAACGCCATCCGCGCGCTCCCGGGGGACCGCTTCCCGTCCTTCGCCCTTCCTTTCTCTACCCTGAGCCGGCACGCCGGCTGCGCCCCGCCTTAGCCCGCCGTCGCCCCATCCGCGGCGCGCTGCTGAACAGAGCGCCGCATTCCAGGACCACCGGAGAACACCATGCGCTTGAACAGACGCCGTGGCGGGGCCGCTCACGCCTCTACACCGCAACACAGCACCACCGCCGCACGACCACAGCCCGCCGGCAGCCGCCTCGGCGCCCTGGCGCAAGGCGGCGCCGCCCTGCTGTGGATCGCCCAGGCTGCGCTGCTGGCCGGGGCCGTTGGCCGCCTCGCCGATGGCGCCGGCCTCGACGCAACTATCATCCCTGCGTTCGGCTTCCTATTGCTGGGCGTGGCCCGCGCCAGCCTCGACGCCTGGGGCGCCCGCCGCATATTCGCCGCGGCGCGCGTCTGGCTGAGCGCACTGCGTGCCGGCGCCGCCGCAGCCCTGGCCAGCCGCTCGCCGCTGGACCGCACCCGTCCCGCCTCGGGCCAGGCCGCCAGCATATTGGCCGAGCAGGCCGAAGCCGTGCTGCCCTGGCTGCTGCGCTACCAGGGCGCCCGCTGGCGCGTGATGCTGGTGCCGCCGGTGATCGCGCTGGTCGTCGGATACCTGTCGTGGGCCGCGGCGCTGATCCTGGTGCTGGCAGCGCCGCTGATCCCGGTCTTCATGGCCGTCATCGGCTGGCGCGCCAAGGCCGCCAGCGAAGCGCAACTGCAGCTGGCGGGCGGCATGAACGGCTTCCTGCTCGATCGCCTGCGCGGCTTGTCGACCCTGCGTGCGCTCGGCGCCGTCGACGCCACCGCGCGCCGCCTGCACGACACAGCCCAGGCCCTGCGTGCAGGCACGATGCGCGTGCTGCGGATTGCCTTTCTATCCTCCACCGCGCTCGAACTGTTCTCGGCGCTGGCCGTCGCCCTGGTGGCGGTGTACGTCGGTTTTCATTTGCTCGGCCAGATCGACGGCGGCAGCTGGGGTGCGCGCCTGAGCCTGGAGCAGGGCATGTTCATCCTGATGCTGGCGCCGGCCTTTTTCGAGCCGCTGCGCGACCTGGCCGCGGCCTGGCACGACAGGGCAGCAGGAGAAGCGGCGCTCGAGGCGCTGGACAAACTGCAGGCGCAGGCGCCCATGCTGCCCGGCGCACTGGCGAGCGCCAACCATCCGGGCGCCGGCGTGGCCGCGCCAGGCTTGCAGATCGCCGGCCTGCGCTTTGCCCACCCCGGCGAGGCGCCGCTGTTCGACGGTTTTGCCCTCGACGTGGCGCCCGGCGAGCACATTGCCCTGGTCGGCGCCAGCGGCAGCGGCAAGAGCACGCTGCTGTCGCTGGTGGCCGGCCTGGCCCAATGCGAGGGCGGCAGCATCCGCATCGGCGGCGCCGTCCTCGACGCGGCCAGCGCCGCCGGCCTGCGCACGCGCATGGCCTGGGTCGGCCAGAAGCCGCACGTGTTCGCCGGCACGGTGCGCGGCAACGTGGCGCTGGGCCGCCCTGGCGTGACGCCGCTGGCCGTGACGGCGGCGGTGCGCCGCGCCGGCCTGGCCGATGTCGAACACGCCGCGCCGCACGAAGCGCTGGGCGAGGGCGGCACCGGCCTGTCCGGCGGCGAATTGGTGCGCCTGGCGCTGGCGCGCGCCGCCGTCGCGCCGCAGGCCAGCCTGCTGCTGGCCGACGAACCCACCGCCCACCTCGACCGCGACACGGCCGCCGCCGTGGTCGACGCGCTGCTCGAGCTGGCGCGCGGCCGCACGCTGATCGTCGCCACCCACGACCTGGCCCTGGCCGCCCGCATCGGCAGGGTGGTCCGCATCGGTCAACGCAGCGTTGAAAAGGAAGCAGCATGAAACACCACCACGACTTCGCTGCCGTGCTGCGCCTCTTCATGCGCAGCGACGCGCGCCGCCTGCTGCTGGGCGCGGGCCTGTCCACGCTCACCGTGCTGGCCGGGATTGCGCTGCTCGGCACTTCGGGCTGGTTCATCACGGCCACCGGCCTGGCCGGCCTGTCGGCCACGGCGGCCCTCGCCTTCAACGTCTTCGTGCCCAGCGCCGGCATCCGCCTGCTGGCGCTCGGCCGCACCTTCGGCCGTTACGCCGAGCGCCTGGTGACCCACGACGCCACCCTGGGCGTGCTGGCCTCGCTGCGGGTACAACTGTTCCGCGGCTGGGCCGCACCGCAAGCCGCGCGCGCACTGCTGCTGCGCCCTGGCCGCCTGCTGTTCCGCCTGACCAGCGACATCGACGCGCTGGAATCGGTCTACCTGCGCCTGCTGGTGCCGCTCGCCGCCACCTTCGGCGCGGCCCTGCTGGCCGACCTGCTGCTCGCCATCCTCGACTGGCGCCTGGGCCTGGCTATCTTCGTTTGGCTGCTGGCATGCGGCTGGGGCGTAGCCGCCTGGACCGCACGCCGCGCCCGTCCGCTGGCGCTGCGCCGGGTGCAGTTGACCGAACGCCTGCGCGCCGCCGCGATCGACCTGACTGCCGGCCAGACCGACCTGGCCCTGGCCGGCCGCCTGCCGGCCCAGTGCGCGGCCTTGCGGCAGGTTGACGCCCGCCTGGCGCGCGGCGACGATGCCCTGCACCGTCTCGAAACCCGTGCCGGCTGGACGCACGCCGTGGCCGGCCACGCGACGGTGGCGCTGGTGCTGCTGGCGGCTGGCCTGCTGGCCGGGCAGGGCAAGCTGGATGCGCCACTGGCCGCGCTAGCCTTGCTGACCGCGCTGGCTGCACTCGAACCCTTCGCCGCGCTGCGCCGTGGCGCCATCGAAGCGGCCCGCTGCGCACTGGCCGCACGCCGCCTGGCGCCGCGCCTGCGGGACGGCGCCGATGCGGTGCCGGTAGTTGAACCCATCGCAGGAGACGCAGCCTTGCGCCTGGATGGCGCCAGCGTCACCCACGCCGGCCGCCGCCAGGCAGCGCTCGATGCCATCAACCTGCACGTGAAAACCGGCGAGCGCGTGGCCGTGATCGGCGCCAGCGGCGCCGGCAAATCGACCCTGCTGGCGCTGGCCGCCGGCGAACTGGCGCCGCAATCGGGCCATGTGGCCGCGGCGCCCTGCACCTGGCTGACCCAGCGCACCGAACTGTTCCAGGACAGCCTGCGCGACAACCTGCGCCTGGCCGACCCGAACGCCAGCGACGCCCAGCTCTGGGATGCGCTGCACGCCGCCGGCCTGGCCCAGGACGTACGCCGCCTGTCACAAGGCCTGGACACGCCGCTGGGCGAGGGCGGCCTCGGCCTGTCGGGCGGCCAGTCGCGGCGCCTGGCACTGGCGCGCCTGCTGCTGCGCGATGCCAGCTTCTGGTTGCTCGACGAACCGACCGAAGGCCTGGACGGCGCCACCGCCGCCGACGTACTGGCGCGCCTGGAGCGCCACGCCGCCGGCCGCACGCTGCTGATCGCCACCCACCTGCGCCGCGAAGCCGCGCTGGCCGAACGCCTGCTCGTGATGCGGGCGGGGCGCATCGTGGCCGAACTGCGGCGCGGCACACCCGGATACGACGCGGCCCTGGCCGGCCTGCGCCAACACTAAGAACCTATCCCAGTAGGGAGGAGGAAGTTGATGACGATGACTGGGAAGCGCGGGCTAGGCGTGAGGACGCCGCATGGCGAGCCATGCAAGGACGAGCAACGCCGCCCTCGCTTTCCAGGCGCGTCAGCAACGACTCATTCCCTACTGGGATAGGTTCTAAACCCACACCACTTCAACAAAAGCAAAGAAAGGCTCTCACCATGGATCTCGATGTCGTCGGGCTCTCCCGGTTACAGTTCGCCCTCACGGCGCTGTACCACTTCTTGTTCGTACCCCTGACCCTGGGGCTGTCGATGCTGGTCGCCATCATGGAGACGGTCTACGTGATGACCAACCGTCCGATCTGGCGCCAGATGACCAAGTTCTGGGGCGTCCTGTTCGGGATTAACTTCGCCATCGGCGTTTCCACCGGCCTGGTGATGGAGTTCCAGTTCGGGATGAACTGGAGCTACTACAGCCACTACGTGGGCGACGTTTTCGGCGCGCCGCTGGCGCTCGAAGGCCTGATGGCCTTCTTCCTCGAAGCCACCTTCGTCGGCCTGTTCTTCTTTGGCTGGGACCGGCTCTCGAAACGCGCCCACCTGATCGTGACCTGGCTGGTCGCCATCGGCACCAACTTCTCGGCGCTGTGGATCCTGATCGCCAACGGCTGGATGCAGAACCCGGTCGGCGCGGCCCTCAACCCGCAAACCATGCGCATGGAAGTGACCGACTTCTACGCCGTGCTGACCAACCCGGTGGCGCAAGCCAAGTTCGTGCACACCGTCTCGGCCGGCTACGTGATCGCCGCCTTCTTCGTGCTCGGCATCTCGGCCTGGTTCCTGCTCAAGGGACGTCACGCCGAACTGGCCAAGCGCTCGATGACGGTGGCGGCATCCTTCGGCCTGGCCGCCTCGCTGTCGGTGGTGGTGCTGGGCGACGAAAGCGGCTACCTGTCGACCGAACACCAGAAGATGAAGCTGGCCGCGATCGAGGCCATGTGGCACACCGAGCCGGCGCCGGCCGCGTTCACCGCATTCGGCTTCCCGAACCAGGAGGCGCGCGAGACCCATTACGCGATCCACATCCCCTGGGTGATGGGCCTGATCGGCACGCGCTCGCTGGACGGCCAGATCCCCGGCATCCACGATCTGGTGCAGCTGGCCGAAGTGCGTATCCGCCAAGGCATCGATGCCTATGACGCGCTCGAGCAAATCCGCGCGCTGGGGGGCAGGGGTTCGGTCCCGGCCGCACTGCAAGCGAGGTTCGAGGAACACAGCCAGCAGCTGGGCTACGCGCTGCTGCTGAAGCGCTACCTCGACGACCCGCGCCAGGCCACCGACGCGCAGATCGCGCAGGCCGCCGGCGACACCGTGCCGCAGGTGGCGCCGCTGTTCTGGTCCTTCCGCGTGATGGTCGGCCTGGGCATCTACTTCATCGTCTTTACCGGCGTGTTCTTCGTGCTGTCGGCGCGCCGCCAGCTCGACGCCTACCCATGGCTGCTGAAGCTCGCCGTGTGGTCGCTACCGCTGCCCTGGATCGCCGCCGAAGCCGGCTGGATCGTGGCCGAACTGGGCCGCCAGCCCTGGGCCATCGAAGGCGTGCTGCCGACGGCGGTGGCCGTGTCGAACCTCGGCATCGGCACCGTGCTCGGCACGCTGATCGGATTCGTGGTGCTGTACACGATTCTGATCGTGGTGGAGATGAAGCTGATGCTCAAGGCCATCCGCAAAGGCCCCGAAGCCGACGATGCGCCGGACATGCCGCTCGCCGGCGCAGTCCGCGTCGCAGCGCCCCGCAATGCCAGCCTGAAGCCTTCCTGATATTCCGGAGTACACAACCATGATTCTTCATACACTGCTCGACTACGACATATTGCGCGTCATCTGGTGGATCCTGCTGGGCGTGCTGCTGGTGGCGTTTGCCATCACCGACGGCTTCGACCTCGGCACCGGCACCTTGTTACCCTTCGTCGCGAAGAATGACCTGGAACGGCGGGTCGTCATCAATTCCATCGGCCCGGTCTGGGAGGGCAACCAGGTCTGGCTGGTGCTGGGCGGCGGCGCCATCTTCGCCGCCTGGCCGCAGCTGTACGCGGTGTCGTTCTCGGGCTTTTATCTGGCCATGTTCGCGGTGCTGTTCGCGCTGATCCTGCGTCCGGTCGGCTTCAAGTACCGCAGCAAGCGCGAAGGCGCCCGCTGGCGCGCTACTTGGGACTGGCTGCTGTTCGTCGGCGGCTTCGTGCCTTCGCTGATCTTCGGCGTGGCCCTCGGTAACGTGCTGCAGGGAGTGCCGTTCCGCTTCGCACCCGATATGCAGATCTTCTACGATGGCAGCTTCTTCGGCCTGCTCAATCCCTTCGCTGTGCTGTGCGGTTTGGTGTCGGTGGCGATGCTGGTGATGCACGGCGCCAGCTGGCTGGCGCTGAAGACCGAGGGCGCCGTGGCGTCGCGCGCCCGCAGCTGGGGCATGGTTGCGGCCGTGGCCGTGGTGGTGCTGTACGCGCTGGCCGGCTGGGCGCTGTGGACCTTTGTCGACGGCTACCGCATCACCAGCGAGATCGTCACCACCGGTGCCTCGAATCCGCTGTTCAAGACGGTGGCGGGAGAGGGCGGCGCCTGGTTCGCCAACTATGCGGCGCATCCGTGGACGCTGGCGGCGCCGGTGCTGGGCTTTGTCGGCGCGCTGCTGGCGTTGCTCGGCCTGGCGCGCCGCTGGGAAGGCTGGACCATGGTGTTCAGCAGCCTGTCGATTGCCGGCATCATCCTCAGCGTGGGGGCGTCGATGTTCCCCTTCATTTTGCCCTCGTCGATCCAGGGCGCGGCCAGTTTGACGGTGTGGGACGCGTCGTCGAGCCAGCTGACGCTGTTCATCATGCTGGTGGGGAGCTGCATCTTCCTGCCGATCATCATCGGCTACACGAGCTGGGTCTACAAGGTCTTGTGGGGCAAGGTCGATGCCGACGGCATCCGCGATGGCAAGGGCCACGCTTACTAACTTATTGACATTAAAGGAGTCTGATCATGTGGTATTTCGCCTGGATCCTCGGCCTGCCGTTGGCAGCCGCTTTCGCGGTGTTGAACGCGATGTGGTTCGAGCTGGTGGATGACGACAAGCGCAAGGCCTGATCGTGAAACGGAGTCGTCGCGTTAGCGGCGGCTTTTACCTTGCTTATCGGTCTTCGTCGGTGAACTCGACGATGATTTTTCCGATATTGGTCGTCAAGGCGCTGTCGAACTCGAGGATGCTGTCGCGGTACTGCGGATTCGTGATCCGGATCGTGTGCCGGCCCGGCGTCAGCGCCAAGCGCTTGAGTGGCGGGCTGGCGCCTTGATCGACGCCATCCACATAGACGATGCCCCAAGGCTTGATGTGCAGCTGGTAGCTGGCCTTGCCTGGCACTGCGCCAGGCGGCATGGCTGCGCGAGCAGGTAGGGCTGGCGGCACTGGTGCCGCCACACTGATGGCTGTGCCGGCCGGCTTGGGTGCGACGGGGGGCAAGTCGTCGTGCTGATCGACAGGACCGCTGAGCGTCGTGCCCCCGGACGAGGCGCCCGACGCAGGGCTTGCGACGCGGTCGCTTGGCGGATTCGCTGGCATGCTGCGGGCCACCTCCCTTGCTGCGCCGCTCGCGGCAACACCAGCCGGATCGTGCGCGGGCACGGATGCGGCGGCGTTGGCCGGATCGCCCGCTACGCTGACGCTAGCCTGGTCCGTCCGCGCAGCCGGGGCCACGGTCGCCCTGGACGCGGCATCGTCCGGCGCCGTCCGACCCGGATGCGTATCAACGCCGGTCTGCTGCGGGGTCAGCACGGCGTGGTCGTTCGAGCCGGTATCGCGCCATTCCGCTGACAACAGCACGGCGATCGCGACCGCAATCGCGCCGCCACCGGCTGCGATGGCCCAGCGCTGGCTGTGGCGCCTGCCCGCAGGATGCGTTGCGGCGCCCGCGTCCGGTGGCGCGTCGGCGGCAGCGGGCCTCGCGCCGGCGTCCGGGGCCGGCTTGGCGCGTTCGACTGGCACAGGGGTGAAAGCCGGTGGCAACGCGGATGCGCTGGAGGTCGCCGCAGGCAACGAGGAAGTGGATGCGGGCATGCTCGGCGCGGGCGCCGGCGCCTCGGGCAAGGGAACGGCGCCGGCCGGCGGCGCCGGTGCGACGCTACCGAGCAAGCCGCGCACCGCATCGACGCTGCGTGGGCGCCGCGCCGGATCGGGGTCCATGCAGGCATCGATGGCGGCGACCAGTGCCGCACTGTAGCCAGCCGAGCGCCCGGCCAGCGGCCCGACAGGCGCGAGCTCTTGTGTGATGGCGTAGTGGAGGACGCGCGCCAGTGCCGTCAAGTCGTCGGCCAAGCGCGAATCGGGTGCAGGGGCGGCATCGATATCGTCCGAGATCAGCAAGGGCTCGCCGTTCGCATGAAACAGGATGGTGTCGGGGGTGATGGCGCGGTGCGGCATCTGCATTGCATATTGCAGTTCGAGCGACTGCAGGATCTTGCGCAAGATCTTGCGGCACCAGGCGTCGTCCACTTGCTCGGGACTGTACTCGACGACGTCCCTGACGCTGCGTCCTTCGAGGTCTTGCTGGGCGTTTCCGGGGATAGTCGGTTCGGTCATCGTTGCCGAGCTCCATAGCGCATCTCTGCCGCATCATGCCAGAATTGCAGCGTCAACGCGTGCTCCTTGTCCTCAAGCGTGTGCGCGTTCCGGCATCCGGCGTCGCGTGATCCATTCCGGCATGGAGAAACGCCGCGGCACAACGTCAAACAGCAGCCGATGGCTGCTGTTTCGTCGATGGAGTTTGCTTCCGGCTGCGTACTTCGCCGATCACGCTACAAAGCTGGCGAGCCGCCAGGCCGCACCAGCCAAGGTCAATCGATCTGCCTCAGAAGTCCACGGTTCCCGTCAGCGCAAACGTCCGCGGCGCACCGACCACCAGATAGCCGCTCCCCGGGAACCCGCCAGCCGACGCCCAGTAGCTCCTGTCCGCCACGTTATTCACGCGCGCACGCAGCGTGACCTCGCGCTCCATCACGCGCATCGTGTAATTCGCACCCAGGTCGACGCGCGTCCACGAAGGCACTTCCTTCGTATTCGCGCCATCGGCAAATTGGGTCGAGGTGTACAGCGCCCGCGCATTCAGGCTCAGGCCATCGACATACGGCACATCCCATTCGCCGCCCAGGTTGAGCTGGGTCTTCGGCACGCCGATCGCATCCTTGCCCTGGTTGACGCCATTGAAGGTGGCGACCTGCTCGGTGTCGAGCAGCGTCAGGCCGCCCAGCACGCGCACGCCGCGCAGGGGCACGCCGAACACGGACAACTCCAGCCCGCGGTTGCGCTGTTCGCCGAACACGCCGAAACGGCGATTCACGACATAGGCGGACGGCTGCGCGGTGGTGAACAGCGCCGCGCTCATGCCGAGCTTGCCGGCGTCGAACTTGACGCCGATTTCCTTCTGCCTGGACTTGTAGGGTGCAAATGCCTCTCCCACGTTGTCGATATCGGTGCCCGCCGCCACAGGGCCGGCCTGCAGCGCCTCGATGTAGTTGGCATACAGCGAAACGCCTTTCATTGGCTTGTAGACCAGGCCGGCCACCGGCGTATTCGCCGTCTCGTCGTAACGCGCGGTGCGTGCGCCGGTGATGTAGCTGAAGCTGCCCGAGCGGATGCGCTGGTGGCGCACGCCGACCGTCAGCAGCACGCTGTCACCCAGCATCGATAAGGTGTCGGCAAGCGCGTAGCTGGCCAGGTCGCTGGTTGCAGTAACCTGCGGATCGCTCATGCTGCCGCCGACCGTCGGCACCGGCGTCACCGACGGATAGTCGACCGGACGGTAGATGTTCGTGGCCTGGGCCGGCCCGGTGGCATAGCCGTTGCGCGAATCGAGCGAGAAGGCCGAAGCCGTTGCGCTGAGGGTGTGGCCAATGGCGCCGGTGCGCAGCATGCCGCGCACGCCGACTTCGCCGGTGCGCACCGTATCGTGGCGCACGTTGTCGAAGCGGGACATGCTGGTGGTGCCGTTGGCATTGCTCACCCGCGGCGAAGCGAGGGCATTGAATTCGTCGCCGCTGCGTGCGCCGAAGGCGGCCCAGGCCACGACGTCCTTTGCCAGGTCCACTTCGCCGCGTACCGTGCCGAAGGTGTCGCGCTCGCTGGCAACGGTCCAGGGCTGGGCGAAGTTGCTGGTCGACGAAGGCGGCGCGATCATCGGCACGGTGGCCAGCAGGGTCACGCTCGGACGCGGCGCGTGCAGCGCATGGTCCTGGTAGCCGATGTCGGCCGACAGCCGGTAGCCATCGCCGCGGTAGTCCATGCCGACCGCGATCACGTCGAGCTTGCGCGATTCGCGGTCGACGGCGGTGTCGCCCTCGCGGTGCGCTGCGTTCACGCGCAGGCCCAGGCGCTCGCCTTCGCCGAAGCGGCGCGAGACGTCGGCCGCCACATAGGCCTGGCCGCCCGATTCCACGCCCACCGTCACTTGCGTCAGCGGCCTGGCCGCCGCGCGCTTCGGCAGCAAATTGATGGCGCCGCCGATCCCGCCGCCGCCCGGCGCCGCGCCGTTGATGAAGGCGCTGGCGCCACGGAAGACTTCCACACGCTCGAGCAGTTCGGCCGCGACGAACTGGCGCGGCAGCAAGCCATACAGGCCGTTGTAGGCCAGGTCATCCGAATTGACGGCGAAGCCGCGGATCACATACAGCTCCTGGAAGTTGCCCGAGCCGCGCGCCACGCGCACCGACGGGTCGTTCTGCACCACGTCGGCGACGCTGCGCGCTTGTTGGTCCTGAATCACGGCCTGGGTGTAGTTGGTGGCGTTGAAGGGCGTGTCCATCATGTCCACGTTGCCGAGCAGGCCAAGGCGGCCGCCGCGCGCAACCTGTCCGCCCGCATACGCCGTCGGCAAGCCCTGGGCGGATGCATCCGCCGATGCGCTGACCACCACGGTTGCCATCGGCGTGGTGTCGGTGTCGGTGGCAGTGTCGGCGCTTTGCGCCATGGCGCTGCCGGCTGTCATCAGGAGGGCGGCGAGGGCGAGGGGAGTGAGCGAAAAACGGACAGGATGCATGGGGTGTGAAGGCTGGTCTAAATGAGAATGGTTCGCATTATATGCGGAATGGGTTGCCGGGGTAAATGCGAACCATTATTATCTGGGCCCTTTCCCCCTATTCGTGCCTCCCATGACACCCAAGAACGTGCGCCGCTGGTCCTGGATCCACAAATGGAGCAGCCTCGTCAGCACGGTGTTCATGCTGCTGCTGTGCCTCACCGGCCTGCCGCTGATCTACCACCACGAGATCATCCACGCCCTCGGCAACGAGGTCGAGGCGCCCGCGATGCCGGCGAGTACGCCGCGCGCCGACATCGACCGCGTGGTCGCCGCCGGCATGGCCGCCTATCCCGGCAAGGTCATGATGTACCTGTCCCAGGACCAGGACGAGCCCGACATGTGGGCCATGACCCTGGGCGACACGCCGCGCGACAAGAACTACAAGCCCCTGCTGGTGGACGCGCGCACGGCCCAGCTGCTGCCCGAGCCGCCGGTCGAGGGCGGGCCCTTCATGTCGATGATGTTCCACTTGCACGTGGACCTGTACGCCGGCCTGTGGGGCAAGCTCTTCCTCGGCTTCATGGGCTTGCTGCTGATCGTCGCGGTGGTGTCGGGCGTGGTGCTGTATGCGCCGTTCACGCGCAAGCTGGCCTTCGGCACGGTGCGGCACGAGCGCAGCCGGCGCGTGCGCTGGCTCGACCTGCACAACCTGCTCGGCATCGTCACGCTGGTGTGGCTGCTGGTGGTGGGTGCGACCGGCGTCATCAATACCTGGGCGGACCTGCTGCTGAAGGTCTGGCAAAAGACCGAACTGGCCGCGATGACGGCGCCGTACGCGGGCCTGCCGCCGGTGACCAGGCTGGGATCGATGACGCAGGTGATCGCCGCGGCCGAGAAAACCGAGCCCGGCATGCGGGTGCGCTACGTCGCCTTCCCGGGCACCAAGTTCGCCACGCCCCACCATTACATCGTCTTCATGCAAGGCACCACGCCCTTGACCGCGCGCCTGCAAAAGCCGGTGCTGGTCGATGCCCAGACCGACCAGGTGGTCGCCAGCGTCGACCTGCCCTGGTACATGGTCGCACTGCGCGTGTCGCAGCCGCTGCACTTCGGCGACTACGGCGGCCAGGCCCTGAAACTGCTGTGGGCCTTGCTGGATATCGCGACCATCGTGGTGCTGGTCACGGGCCTTTATCTGTGGCTCAAGCGCGGCAAGGCGGCGGCAGCCAAGCCGGCCGAGGTGCGTGCCGAAGAGGCGGCCGTATGATGCGCGTCTTCGGCCCCGTCTGGACTGCGCCGGTCCTGCTCGGCGTGCTGACCGGGGTTGGCCTCGTCAGCGCTTTGCTGGGCGACGGCGTCTGGGATGCGCTGTCCGCCGTGTCGCTGGGCGTGGTGGTGGCGGTGGGCGGCTGGTATGGCCTGCGCCGGCCGGCAGCGCGGTAAGGTGCTGGTGCCGAGGGCAAAATGAAGCCCTGCTCGGCAAGAATTTGCCGAGTCGGGCATCATGACGCGTTCTTCACTTTACATAGAAAGAATTCGCATGTCCGATCTCCTGCAAACCTTGCAATGGCGTTACGCCACCAAAAAAATGGACCCTGCCAAGAAGGTCGCCAAAGAGAAGATCGACCGCATTCTCGAGGCAGTGCGCCTGACGGCCAGTTCCAGTGGCTTGCAACAGTACGAGCTGTTCTTGGTGACGAATCCTGCCCTGCGCGAACAGATCAAGCCGCATGCATGGAACCAGTCCCAGGTAACGGAAAGCTCGCATTTGCTCGTGTTTGCCGCGTGGGATAACTACACGCCCGAGCGCATCAACGCCATGTTCGACCTGGTGAACGACGAGCGCGGTTTTAAAAACGAAGGTTGGGAAGCCTACCGCCAGCAATTGCTGTCGACTTACCCGCAGCGCGATGCCCAGACCAATTTCGAACACGCCGCACGCCAGGCCTACATCGGTCTCGGCAGCGCGCTGATTGCCGCCGCTGAAGAAAAAGTGGATGCCACGCCGATGGAAGGCTTCGATCCGGCCAAGGTCGACGAGATCCTGCAGCTGCGCGAACGCGGCTTGCGTTCGGTGATTCTTTTGCCGATTGGTTATCGCGCGGAAGAAGGCGACTGGCTGGTCAACCTGAAGAAAGTGCGCCGTCCGTTGTCGCAGTTCGTTACCGAGCTAGCGTAAGCAACGAGAGGTCTTGGCGACGCCAGTTTCCATCGGTGACCTAGGCATGTAAAAACAAAAAGGTAGATCGAGTCGATCTGCCTTTTTGCATTTTGCGGGGCCAGTTCAGCGAATTTCGAACCAGTAGACAGGCAGCGCGGCAAGCTCGCGCGCCAGCGAATACGCATCGCGCGCCTCGAAGTAATTGGCATGCGCCGTATAAACCGTGTCGATGCTGGCGCGCCGCAGGGCATGGCGGCTGCGCGTCAGGTGGAAGAACTGCGTGACGATCACCACGCTTCTAAAGCTCTGTGCCCCCATAATGGCGGCGCTGTTGCGATCCGTCGCCTCGGTCGTATTGTCTTGCTCGTCGAGGAGGAGGGCGGTGCGCGGAATCGCCTGCCGCTCGGCCGGGTAATCCGCCATGACCCGGGCTTCGCTGAATCCCTCGACCCCGGTTCCGCCGCTGACGATGATGTGTTTGAACATACCCTGTCGGTAGAGGTCGGCAGCCTTGTCGAGCCGTGCGCGCAGGCGGTCGGACGGAGTACCGTCGGGCATGACCTTCGAACCAAGGACCACGCCGACATCGCTGGCCCTGGCATTGTCGCGCAAGCCGTCGGCGGTGATGGCAATAGCGCCGGCCAGCACCAGTACGACGATCGACAGGAAGAGGAGCGCCGTACGCCTGGCAATGTCACGCATTCATGGCCGCCGATATGAAAAAACTACGTGCTTGTTAGTTAACACTTATCTGTTACAGGTCAAGGGGAGGCAGATGCATTGAAACCGAGTCCTCCCTATGTCAGATGAAGCGTCTCACATGAGCCAGCTAAAGTCAGCGGAGCAAAGCGGAGGACTGTCAATGGACAATCACTACCCAAGGCCGCGCTGTCGATTTCTGATGGTCATGATGGCACATGGAACACAAGCACGGTTAAAGTTATCTCCCGGTTAGCGTCATCATTGCTGTGAAAGATGTAGCGGAATCCGCCTTCATGGGGCCAGTTCAGGGTGCGCTTGAAGTTGCCGTGCGCCCTGGCCGTCGAGTCAATGCCCGATAGTACCGTGGATGTATCGGTCCCGCGGTTGAACACTAAGACAACTGCCTTGCCATCTCGCCAAGTCGCATAACCCATCAACTGGTCGAGAGCCTGTGTAAACGCTTTCGGTCCTTTCCAGAACTTGCACTCGGCGATAAAGACGTTACGGTCGCCTTCACGCAGCAGAATGTCGGTTTTCCCCGACATGTTGAAGGTCTCGCCGGTGGCCTTCCCCTCAAACTGGCCATTTAACTGGACGAGGAAATGCTGGCGTAGCGCTTCCTCGTCCATCGACTTGAACGCCGATGGACTACGCTCCATCACTAGGGCCATGTCCTGCATTATTTTAAGCGCCTGCTCGTACTGTTCCATCACCCATACTGGTTCCGGCATGAATTGCGACGTTGTTGCAGGTGGCAGCGTGGGCGCAGCCTTGCGCCGAACAGTAGGCACGGCATAAGTCGTGGGCGCATCTGAGCGACGCTTGATCGGAATACCGAGTGCCTCGGCCCGTTGCGATTGGTCCAGTAATCGGGAACGCCGCTGTTGTATAGCGTGCTCAGCCTTGGCAGCCAAGCTAGCGTTGTGCGCATGAATCATGGGACTTTGCCAATCCAAGTACTGCTGAATGTTAGCAAGATCCTGATCGACGAGAGGTCGCACTTCGCGTGGTTGGTCTGCGGGCGAGTCGTATCGCAAAACCAACTCGTTGTTCTCGACAGTTGCGCGAGGCGGGTTTGTGGTCGAAGTGTTCGAGCGGGCGTAGAACAGCTCAGATTCACCTTCAAACGGTACACGCACCTCGATCCGCTCCCCCGGGACTAGGACAGGTCGGCTTGTGTCGTCGATCCAGCGCCTCCGGTCGTAGCGGACATCTACCTTGACCTCGTGTGAATCGGCATGCCACTGGTCGCGCAGTAACCTAATCGGAGTGACCGAGTACTTCTCGATAAGGTAGTTTTTTAAGTCTTCCGGCGCGGTATTTAAAAGACGATTCGCTTGCAACGACTCGACTTCCTTCAAAACGCTTTGCGCCGTGTTCTCTAGGATTTGGCTTAGGTCGTGCGTAACGAACAGCAGGCCGCTCCTCTTATCAATACTTCCGAACATAACTTCCTCCTATCGTTGCAGTCGTAGGTGCGACGAAGCCGCCGAGTCTGCAAGTGGACTCGGCCTTATGATTGAGATTTTAGCAATAAATGGGAGAAAGTAATACGCTGACAGACGGTGGGCCTTATATTGCTGGACAGCGCCCCGTGATAACCCTGTGTATCAGCAGCATTTCGCCGCTGACGTAGCAAGCCGAGGTTCGCGAAGCACCGCCGTTCGTGTTGATACGGTTAGGCGTATGACAAGAGTGCATCGGCGGCGTATTCAAACTTTGAGCGCGGGCAGCAAGCACGGCCCTGACCCTCGAAAATTCCTCATCGAGCTTGGCCTCGGCGACACGGCAAAGCTGTTCAGCTTCGCGCCGATTACTCGTGCCGAGTGCCTTTACGATTTCGGTGCGACCGTAGTGGCCTTGCAGGTCATAGGAGTCTTGCGGCGAATGGAATAGCGGTTGCCGCGCTTAGTAAGATGGATGCATACAGCTAGCTCCTCAGCTGATGTAATACTCACTCGCGACATTGGTACCGTAAATCCTTGAGAACCAAGGAGAATCGTTGAGAATCAACGAGAGGAAATGGTCGGGGTGAGAGGATTCGAACCTCCGGCCTCTACGTCCCGAACGTAGCGCTCTACCGGGCTAAGCTACACCCCGACTGGTTTGAGGTGCCGGGAAGCAGCACCTCGGGATGGCATAACTATAAATTTGCTCAGTGGTTCCTGTCAACAGCGAAGCTGCAGAGCTGGAGCAGGCTGTCTTTATAGGCGCTGTCGGGCAGATCGGCAATCGCCTCGGCCGCACGGCGTGCAGCCGCTTCCGCCTCGCGGCGCGTGTAATCCAGCGCGCCGCTCGCCGTCACGGCAGCCAGCACCGCATCGAAATGCTGCTCGTCGCCCTGCTCGATGCAGGTGCGCACCAGTTCGCGCTGCTGCGGCGTGCCGTGTTCCATCAAATAGATCAGCGGCAGGGTAGGCTTGCCTTCGCGCAGGTCGTCGCCGACGTTCTTGCCGATCTCGGCGGCGTCGCCGGCGTAGTCCAGCACGTCGTCGATCAGCTGGAACGCGGTGCCCAGCGAGCGGCCGTATTCGCCGGCCGCGGCGATCTGCGCGTTGCTGGCGCCGGCCACCAGGGCGCCCAGCTCGGCGGCGGCCTCGAACAGCTTGGCGGTCTTCGAGCGGATCACGGTCAGGTAGCTCTCGTGCGTCACGTCCGGGTTGTGCATGTTCAGCAGCTGCAGCACTTCGCCTTCGGCGATCACGTTGGTGGCGTCGGACAGGATCTGCATCACGCGCATGCTTTCCAGGCTCACCATCATCTGGAACGAGCGCGAGTACAGGAAGTCGCCGACCAGCACCGAGGCGGCATTGCCGAACAGGGCGTTCGCCGTTTCGCGGCCGCGGCGCATCGAGGATTCGTCGACCACGTCGTCGTGCAGCAGGGTGGCGGTGTGGATGAACTCGACCACCGCCGCCAGTTCGTGGTGCGCCGTGCCCCGGTAGCCGTGCGCGTTCGCCAGCAGCAGCACCAGCACGGGGCGGATGCGCTTGCCGCCGGCGCTGATGATGTACTCGGAAATCTGGTTCACCAGGGGAACGTCGGAGTGCAGGCGCTGGCGGATCACCGTGTTCACCGCCGCCATGTCGTCGGCGATCGTCTGGGTAATATTGTTCTGTTGAGCGTGTTGGGTAGCGGCGGACAAGGCGAACCTGCGTAGTCGTTGAGGGCGTTGAGTGCGGCGATTATACGACAAGCATGCATAAGCCGTGCCATTTGCCCAACTGTAAGGAAATACCCAGCCATTCCCGTGCACAGGCCCGTCGTTGCTGGGATGACACACTGTTGACGGATGATGCCGGCTTTTGACGCAATGCGGCGAACTATGTATAATCCTCTGTTCCCCGGCTTCAGACCAGCTCAGCGCAATGGCGCCGGTGGGAATTCTTTAAACATTTGATGAGGTTTCAATCATGTACGCGGTCATAAAAACCGGTGGCAAGCAATACAAAGTTGTCGCTGGCGAAAAACTTAAAGTAGAACAGATACCGGCAGACATTGGTTCCGAACTCTCCATCGATCAGGTCCTCGCCGTTGGCGCGGGCGAAAGCATCAAGTTTGGTGCTCCTCTGGTCGAAGGCGCGACGGTTCTGGTGAAGGTCATTTCGCAAGGTCGCCACGACAAGGTCCGCATTTTCAAGATGCGCCGTCGTAAGCACTACCAAAAGCGTCAAGGCCACCGCCAGAATTACACCGAGATCGAAGTCGTTTCGATCAACGGCTAATTGCCCGGTCTATTTTAAACAGTCATCAAGGAGTAACTAAATGGCACACAAAAAAGGCGGCGGCACTACCCGTAACGGCCGCGATTCAGAAAGCAAGCGCCTCGGCGTTAAAGTGTACGGCGGCCAGGCAATCACTGCCGGCGCCATCATCGTGCGTCAGCGCGGCACCCCGGTTCGTCCAGGCGTGAACGTTGGCCTCGGTAAAGACCACACCCTGTTCGCCCTGGTGAACGGTACGGTCAAGTTCGTCAAGCAAGGCGTCGGTTCGAAGCAGTACGTCACCGTCGTCGCCGCGCCTGCAGCTGAAGCAGTTGCAGCGTAATTGACGTATAGCGCCGCCTCGCGCGGCGCATCCTTGCAAGGCGCAAGCCTTCCATCGAAAGGCTCTGCCCACGGTAGAGCCTTTTTAGTTTTTTGGCGGTCATCATGAAGTTTATCGACGAAGCAAGAATTGAAGTCATCGCGGGCGAC
>Ga0308160_10000297_pt1 | contig 112300 bp, 120 predicted proteins | sample PhyFR1_FD_201036 | JGI IMG/M metagenome (GOLD analysis project Ga0308160, IMG submission 201036) | Phyllosphere microbial communities from UC Gill Tract Community Farm, Albany, California, United States - DLSLF.R1 | ecosystem: Host-associated > Plants > Phyllosphere > Unclassified | place...
ATGCTGATGCATGTCCGCCCAAACTTGTTTTACTATACCTCATCTGGTATAATAAGAATAACAATCTTAGGAGCTCAATCATGGCTAATGCCAATTCTACACTGACTGTATCCACTGAAACTCATTTGACAGTGAGTAGTGCAACTCTTGATACTCGTAAATTTTTCGATATTGTACAGTCCAAAGGATTGCGTTTAGTAGCTGCTGCTCCGAATCGTATCGTTGCAGGTAAAACCTTTGATGAGTCAATTACTGTTGCAGGTTCAGCTCCTGTTATCCAGGAGCTGATTGAATCTATCAATGACGGGACTTTTGTTCTGAGTGAATAGTTTTTTGTCATAGCTCTTGCAATTCTGTATCTGTATGCTATGATGATGACTATGAATATTTTCTTCTAGGTTTCTGCTCGCGCTCCTCCGTTGATGAGATGTGTTTTATACAACTTTCCTCATCAACTATTCTTTGGAGCTTTACTATGACAACCTATTACGATTTTTCATCTCTCCGCGCAGGTGACCGCATTCGTTTGTACGATCCTGAATACAATAAAGATACTCACCTTCCTGACATCGATTTGGACCCGTGGGAGGAAGATGAGCGCATTCCTGAACTGTTTGGTACGGTAGTGTCTAAGCATCGTACAACGAATTTTGGCATGATTCTTGATGTGAAGTTGCAGGATGGGACGTGGGAAACCTTTTATGAGGATGATGATTGGAAGATTGACCTTCTCAGCACTCCTCAGCAGGTTCTTCTCAACCAACACTATATGTGGAAGAATGCCTCAGGGGTATGGCAGGTTGCAGTCAACGAAGCACCAGGTCAATGGAGCTATGAAGGAACTCTTTATAACGAGGAGGGTCTCAAAGCCATCGTCCCTGAGCATGCTTTGCAGTCAGTTGTTGCTCGTTGACTTATAGCATTTCTCGTTCTGGACGATTTGTTAGAAAGCGAGATATCCAATGAACGTAAGCACGCCTAATCCTGCCAGGATGAAGAAAGTCCAAGCGAACGTCGCTACGTATGGGTAGTATTTTCTTTGGTCCTCAGGTACTTCGCTGACGGATTTCAAACTGAGCGCATCATGTTCTAATGATACGAAGTCAACCTGCGGGTTTGCTGGCTCTCCTTCATGATTCGCCCAGCCTTCGGTCACTGTGGCTCCTGAATCTTGCGCCTGATATTTGTCAATCACATTATACTGGGAAGCGTCAGATGTGTTGATAGCATCACGGATTGCTGAAGCTGAAATAATGTTGGAGGATTCGTCAGAGATACTCAAGAGGTTGTCTTTCTGTGAAGGTTCTTCTTATGACTATCAGCGGATGCATTTCATTTTTTTGTAGGCTATTTCCTCATGCATGTTACAGTTATATTCTGGCGGTAACAGCAGCCCATCTTTGAAGTGTCCTAAGCTCCCACGTAGCTGATGCTGATGAGAAGGAAGGTTCCTTGTGAATCCTGTTTATTTCGTTTACTCATAGATTATGTGAGCAGGCGTGGGATGTTCGCAGGATTGAATGAGATACATCATGACGAAAAATAACTCGTTGAAGAAGACTGTTCGCGCTCGTGTCGCTGAGACAGGTGAATCCTACATTGTTGCGTTGCAGCATGTTGCTGCTGGGGAATCTACTCCGAAACTAAACGCCATGGAATTCGGTGATAATGGCGGTTACTGGTATGTTGAAGGCACTTCGGATAAGCAGCTCGCTCTTGCGTTTTTGAAGAAATGGCTAATTGATACTTATTGGTATGAAGATGGTTTTAATAATGACTGGTTGATGGAAGATTTGCAGCTTCTTGAAGGTGATGCGATTGAGTTCAGAGCAAGTGATGACTTTTACTTCCGTGACCGAGATGCGTCAGATGAAGGGTATGGAGATATGTTCCTTGAATCCAAATCTGAGTGCCCTGAGAAATACACAGGTCAGGACATCATGAGCGGTGTCACTATTAGCATCTACTGAGCCAGTTGCGAAGGTTGCAACAGGTGCTGTTCTCTGCTATGATGCTGTGTACGGCAAGTTATTCATCAAACATAGTTAGGTTATCATGCCCTCAGCAGTTCGTTCCACCCGTTTCGGCCTGGAAGTTCAGACGGTTCAGTTTACCAATCCTCGCACGCATCATGACATCAACATCATCGGGGTTGTCCACATTGCTCATTCTTCTTTCTGGACTCAGCTGCAGGAGAAGATGAATGAAGCGTCCAAGGATGGTGTCCTGCATCTTGAAGGTGTGAAGCGTTCCATGGGTCCTCTCCGTGAGAAGGACTCTGAGCGTGTGGATAAGCTGATGAAGATGGCTGGTATCTCTCAGAAGCTTGCAAAGCTCACCAAGCTCACGTTCCAGAAGGATGCGTTGAAGGTTGACGGTCTGAACGCGAAGAACGTTGATGCTTATGCTGAGGATGTTGCTCTTCGTATTGATGAGCAGACTCTGGCGAAGATGTCTGCTTCTGCTGAGAAGATTGCGAGCAGCAAGGCGAAGGAAGAGGACCTGGCAACCATCGTCGTGTGGGTGCTGAAGAACATGGGTTGGATTGGCAATGTCCAGAAGTTCGTAAAGTTCTTCTCTCCGACCAGCCTGAGCATGGACAGCGCTATTCTGGACTATCGCAACAAAATTGCTATTGGTGAGGCTCTCAAGGAGAAGGAGCATGTCACTCTCGTCTGGGGTGCAGGTCACATTCCTGGCATGACTCGCCTTCTGAAGCGTGCTGGCTACATTGAGCGCGGTAGCTCCTGGGCTACTGCTGTTCCCAGCTCCTACCAGGTCCCTGCTGCCTCCTAACAGGTTTTTATAAGGCCCTCCACTGCTTCTGCGTGGAGGGCCTTATTCGTGCTTTGAGCGCTTGCTGAATCAATCTGATCTATGGTACAATTGATTATCTATAGTCAAGGAGTTAGAACATGAAACTGGTTCGTTATACTGGTGAAAGCGACTGGTCAGCATTGTATGTTGACGGGAAGCTGCATACTGTTGGAGACCATTACCTGGTTGATGAAGCTATTCAGGTGCTCGTTGGTGTTGAAGAGCACCAAAGCGAAGACTTCATGAAGGGTGGGAACTATTCTGAGGATGTTGCGAAGAGCCTTGATGAGCTGAATGAATGGGTAGCAAAGCGTGACCATGAGGCTGCTGAGGCTTCCCGTGAAGAGAAGCTTGCGAAGGCTGCTGAGCTGATTGCGGAAGCTGAGAAGCTCCGTCAGGAAGCCGAATAGAACTAAGCTGTGGGCAAGCGGAAGGGCCAAGTGAGTACAATGCTCATTTGGCCCTTCTTGTTAGATATAACGTATGACGAAACACATTGCACAATCTGGTAAGAACGCTGGACAGTGGGTAAATTGCACAGCAGAGCTGCAGTGTACTTTGAAGAGTCGTCATATTGACAATAGCTATTTGCAGGCAACAAAAACTTGGCTCCGTGAAGAGAAGCAAATCAAGAAAAATATGCCTCAAATCACTCCGCAAGATGTTGATAATTTTATGCAGTCTCCAAACGCAGTCATTCTTGTTGAAGCAGCTGAAAAGAAAGCAGCTATTGGACAAGAACCTGGGGAGAAAACACTTGAACGTATTCGAGAAGAAACCCGAGTTACTGAACTTAGAAACCGCCTTCGTTATCAAAGAAATTTTGCTCCTGAGCTGGAAACAGAAGCTCAACAAGTTTTTATGAGCGATGAGGAAAAAGAAAAGCGCCGTCTCAGTGAAATGTTGAGTTCTTTCTTTGGCATCTCTAAAACACCCAAGAAAGATGCATATAAACGTTTACCGTATGATGAGGAAAATCCTCATGCATACAAGCCTACCAAGTTGTATTACAATGGTGCAGACGAGCCTTGGTATATCGCGCCTGCCGGTCGCACAGGAATTCAATGTCATAAATGTCAAAATTTTGCCTCTTATGAAGCTGTATCAGAACAGTTGATGAAAGGAAGTGTGTCCCATGTGTGTTCACGCTGCGGAACTTCAATTATTCCAGGTGATGAAGGAACGTTTATCAATGACCAAGGTCTGAGAATGCTGGATAAGCGCAATGTTGAAAAAGAAGTTTGGTACCATTCCACTCAGAATCCAAATTGGGTTGAAGATATCAGTAAAGAAGACCCCATTGGTGGATTTCCATTAGCGCACTTCGGTACAAAAACTGCTTCCGAAATGCGAGCTTCACGTCTGTACGCTGAAGAATGGGACAAGCGACCTTTTTACCTATATGAGCTCCGAGTGAAGCCTGGCACTTATATCGCAAACTCTATCATAGAGGATGAGGATGAAGATGCGCCTCAGGTATCAAAAGAAATACCTGATAATGTCGTATATAGCAAAAACGGCATCACCAGGTATTTCAATTACTGGGAAGACCCAGGTTCAGTAAGTCTTATTTCCTCTGTATCCAACTTTGAAGTTATCAGTAAAAAATCTATGCTATAACAACTGGTTCTTGTACCAGCTTCGCTTCCTCTAAGGAAGGTCCTGGCCAGATGTACTCTAAGTCATCTGGGATGTCAAAACCGAAGATTGGTTTGTAGATTTCAGGAGCTTTCTGCACCAGCTTGGATTTGTGGCGGAGATGGAACTCTTCGTCTCCTATCCACTCTGGTAGCTTGTAATTACCTGCCGCGTAGTCTGCAAGTTGCTCAGGGGTAAACAATGCGCAGGATTTCTCCCAGCAGGTGTCTTTATAGCCACGAACTTCAATCCATTCACGGGTGATTGCTTCCTGATATTTGAGAAGACCTAACTCAAACCCTTTCCACATACGAGACGCAGGGTGACGCGCCCAACCTCCGTGTAGACCCTTGTCAGCTTTGGCGAACGCAAGCAGCAATTGTAAGTTTTCTACACGCTGTTTCCCGAGTCTTTTTTGATCCAGCACCTGGGCACTCTGCTGAAAATCTGGGTATGGTAAGAATGTTTGCATATTGTTGAAATGCTCCCTCAAGCGTTCATTATTGCATGTAATATATACAACTATAAACAGGATAAAATCATTCCATTTAATGCAGAAAACCCAGCAAATATGCTGGGTTTTCTGCATTAGCTTTTTGTGACTTACGAAGCATCTTTCAGTGCGGCAAGGGTAGCGATAGCACCTTCGTAGTAGGCATTCGCTGCCGCCGGGTCAAGCACATCATTCTTGTTCACAGTGTTTTCACTCAATCGCTCAGTCCTTCCATGACTTCTTTGCATTCAGGGCATACAGGAAACTTCGTGAAATCTCTGGTGGGGATGTCCTTCTTCCCACAGAGAGCAGTAATCTCCGCGCCATCAAAATAAGCTCGCTCAATGTCATCCTTGCGGAAGTAATGCGCGAAACGCTCATGGTCATCAGAGTCAGTGGTTTTGAAGATAGTTTCAATTTCTTCGTCAAGAAGCGTACTCATCATTGCCTTTCGTTGTAATACTATTATCCTACATCAACAACTGTTTGTCAAGTTCTGTTCCATGTGTTAGAATAGTTAACAGAAGGTAAACAAAGGAGTCTCGCATGAGTTCGAGAAAAACAAAACGATACGCGGAGATTCGTCGGTTGATTCTTGCTGGCAAAGCTGACGCAGAGAAAGCTGCCAGTAAAAAGAACCGACGCGCTCTCATTCCTGCCTCACATAGAATGGTAGATGCAGGAATCTACATGGAGTCGTTCCGTAAAGAGAAGAAACGGTTGAAGAAACTGAAAAAGAGTTCTTAACCAAACGTGAGGCCCAACCTAAATTTAGGTTGGGCCTCACGTTTATTGTGTGGAGAGTTTACTTCTCACAAACAGAACCGTCGCCGTCACGGTCCTGGTACCAAGCATACTCAGGGTCAGTGCCCTTCACATACGGACCGTATCCGTTAGCGTTAGCTTCACCACAGGTTCCGAACTGCGGGTCGCCTGCGGGGACAGGAGCCGCGGGAGCCTGGTCAGTTGCAGGAACGGACTCAGCAGGGATAGGTGAAGTACTTGGAATCTGCTCAGGCCCTGACTCAACCTCAGGGGTTGCCTGGGCAGGAGTGTCAGAGACCTTGTTGACCTGAGCCTTTTCAGAAACAGGAACAGAGTAGTTGTCTGCACAGAACGTCAGAACCTGTTCAATGGAATCCTTCTCTGCCTGGTCAATCGTCAGATTCCAACGATACTTCACCATCGTCCAGTGACCAACGTAGACACAGGCATCGGTGTCAGGCTTCCACGTAGTAGGGTCCTGGTCGCTCTTAGAGCGGTTGGAGTGAGCGGAGACGGGAACCAGGCCGTAGTTGTAACCGAGGTCGTTAGCGTACGCCTGACGGGTTGCAGCATCCCAGTCAAGAGCACCTGACTGCCAAGCCTCAGACAGCGGAACCATGTGGTCAATGTCCATGCCACCAGGCTTCTGGTATTCCTTATCATCGTAGGCAGAAATCCAGTCACCTGAAACGACTTTGCAACCACTCATGACAGGCTTCGTCTTACTGTCCCGAATTAGGACGGCAACACGAGTGTCACAACCAGTATCATTCTCAGAAACCCAGTGCTTGAAGTAATCGCGCTCATAACCCTGACCAGCAGCGTTCTTTGAGACAGCAGGAGTGACCGTAAGAGTGTCCAGAATAGCCTGAACACTCTTACCATCCGAAGCAGCCTTCGTAGCGGAAGCAGAAGGCTTCGGCGTAGCACTCTTCGTTGTAGTGGCGCTCTGAGAAGCCGTAGCTGACGGGGCAGGGTCGTTGATGGTAGAAGTGCAGCCAGTCAACGTCACGGCAAGCAGCGGGACGGCGATGACCAAGCTTCGGATGATGTTTACCTTACTCATGTGTGTCAGCATAGCAGGTATTATCTGCTCATGCAACTATTACTATTACTGCACTGGTGGACGACGCATGCGGAATGCGTGGAAGTCACGTTCACCCCACAGCTCTTTCAGTAGCGCATCAAATTCACCCAAAGCCGCACGAGCATCATTGGTTGGGTAACGACGCATACCATTGAAAAAGGCGCGGATGCGCTTCGTGCTGCCTGGATGAAGTAGTTGGAAGGCGGCCTCGGATAGAATGCGAAGGTCTTTCTTCTTTGTCATCTCACGGTCAGTCTCGTAGAACTCTTTGAGGTCAGGAGTAACCATGTTGATGTTCTGGTCCAGCTCTTTTGAGAACTGCCAGTTCGTGAGGACAAGAGCATGTGTTTCAGGTTCGATGAGGAATGCATCCAGGTTCGGTGCACCATGAGCGAATCCTGCATCATGGGTGTTTCCGATGGCGACCAGCATGCGTCGGTACATCCAAGCAACATCCTTCTGGTCAATACCTTTGGGGTAGTCCTCAATGACTTCACGCAGGCTGTAGAATGTCTTCGTTGAAGGCTGAGCTACACCTGAAAGTTTCTGTCCGTTCGGCTGTGGGATATGGAATGCATCCAGAGTCTCTGGGAAGAATTCAAGATACTGGTCTGGAATGTTGGTTTTGATTTGTTTCAGATTGCGAGTACCATCCAAAAGAGCTGCGCCAATTTTCGGGTGTGTCGCAATCAACAGGTTCGCTTTCTGGGCACCATCGTAGACTGCATCGTATGTGTTCACCCCGTTAGCTGTACGGCGAAGCTTGACAGTATACTCATGCTTTTTCGTCAGGATAGTATCCTCACGGAGTGTTTCCTTAGCATCTGTATGCTTAGTACCAGAAGGCTTGTCTTTCAAAGCCCAGATAGTGTTGACGTGGACAAATGCTTTCTCAGCTTTTGCTTTTTCGTTTGGGTGCAAGTCTGGATGAGTGTTTTTTAGAAGCTTGCGCAGCTCTTTCTTTGTTCCTTCTGCAAATAGGTCAGCGAAGGTTGTTGCTTTGAGAATCTCATCCAATGTCAGCATAATTGCACCTTTCTATTTCCCTATCGTAGCACATCTACCTTTATAGGCTCATTTTTAGTCAAGATGACGAAAACAGGAGAGCTTTCTAACGTTGAAAAATATTACTTAATAACGGAATCACCGATAATGCCCTATGGTTAACTCCGTATACGTATACAAACACAGAAAGTTTCATCTTCTATGACCCGCTCTCTCAGCTTATCAACCTCATCCGTACAGCCATTACAGGCAGAAGCTGCCTTCCGCGCAGCTTCTCAACTTGGCTATGGTGGGGTAGAGCTCATGATCGCACCAGGTAAAGACATCAAAGATGTTGACCATATCAAAAGCCTGATTCAAAAATATCAAATTCCAGTCACCTCAGTGCATGCTCCCACCTTGATTCTCTGCACATTCGTATGGGGAATGCACCCAGGACAGAAGCTCAACCGCTCTGTAGAATTTGCCGAAGAAGTAGGAGCCACAAGTGTTGTTGTTCATCCGCCTTTCAAGAGAACCGCATACAGCTCTTCCTTCTTAGAGCATGTGAACCAGCTCAACAACGACAGTTTTGTAGACATCGCAGTCGAGAACATGTTCCCATGGGCTGTAAAGAATCAGTCTCGTGAAATGTACGGACCATCATGGGAAGAAACCAGCGAGACTGTTGACAACCTTACCTTCGACTTCTCCCACGCATCTCTTTCCGGTATGAATGTTCTGGACTTCTTCAAAAAATACCACTCCAAGGTTCGCATCATCCACCTTACGGACGGTAAAATTCGCACCAAGTCCAAGGGGGATTCCATTGCCGATGAGCACCTCCTCCCAGGCCAAGGAGATATGCCTATTCGTGAAGTGTACGAACTATTAAATGCACAAGGATGGAAGGGTGAAACAGTTCTGGAAATCAACACTCGTAAACATCGCAGTTTAGAAGCGAAGTTCCCTGCATTGCAGCAGTCAATTGATTACTTCAACCAGGTAGCAAATCCAACACTTGTTGCTCTTGACGCAGCCTAAGCCGATACTAATACCCGAAGCAGGAAACTGCCAGAGTCAGAAAAGCGCAGAAGGTTACACTCAACCATATATGCGGTAACGCTCAGAAATATTCTGTGGTCATCTTGCCGCTTCTGACTCCGATAAAGCCAGTGAGACCAAACCACTCACTGGCTTTATTCATGCCAGCACTGAAAGCTTGAAAACGATATGCATTACAAAGTAACTGTTCCTGACACCACTTCTAATGATGAAGCGTACGTCTACTGGGATGCTTTGCAGAAAATTGTTATACATGGGAAGAACATCAATACCCATACATCTGACCCATTCATTACAGAAGGAACCAGTGTTGTTCTCATCAACGGAGAATGGGGAACTCGCCGGCCTGTAGACGAAGATTTGAAAGAACTTTCCATTCAGTTCCCAGATACTACGTTCTCACTTATCGTAGCAACTGACATCATCAATGCTGAACACTTTGAGAATTTACGACAGTTCTCATTGAAAGAGTTTGAAGCTGGAAAGCTAACTCGCACATATCGACCACATCCCATTGAGTGGGTTGAACAGGTGCAAACGCGTCCAGTAAACCCGTTCCTATAATGAAAAAGGGACTCTCATGTGAGAGTCCCTTTTTCATGGAATTCCTAGGATAAAAATCTTGGAACCATAATCCTTAGGCAATTCACTTCAACAGTGGTTTCTTTTCCAAAACATCCAAAATATCCTTAGACATCTGCTTTACTTCATAGTTCGTAAAAGAAGATTTTTTCGTTGAACGTGCATGCATAATGACTGCCTTCTGACGGCCATTATCTAACATCATCTGTAAGGCTTTGTTTTTCTTGTTCAGTTGTCTGATGGTGTTTTCATACTCAACTAACTGAGCAGCAAGTTCTCTGATGTTTTTCGGTGTCTGAGTCATGATGAAACTATCGGAAGATATTAGCGAAGCTTGGTGAAAAGCGATGCTCCATACTCTGTTAGAGTATCAAGATAGTATTGTTTATTCTGCTGATACTCAGGGAGAGACTCTAAGGCATTTTTCAACGGAACAATAAGAGAAGCGATAACATCAGGTTTACGAGACTGAAGAGCAGCTTCAAACACTTTCATTGTTGCTTCAAAGTTTTCATCCTCTACGTAATCCACGACAAGCGACATGATAAGGTACAGAGCGTCTGCACCGAACATGTTCCATCCGATGCTGTATGGGTCGTTGATAATGTCAGCGTAATCTGGTACAGGGTTTTTCAGTAACGCTTCAATCCAGTCAATGTATTCGTCGCCTACTTTTTTACCAACAGCTGCGGTAGCAATTTGTCGGGCAAGAATCATGTCTCCGCCTTCTACACGACCTAACATTTGTGCTGCGTTATCCCATGAACGCATGGAAGGCCAAGCTTGGGAAGCTTCATCAGGGTCCGAAGGCATATCGTTGATGTATTTCTTATTCGCAGTCAGGAACCCAACAATAAAGGACCTCTGATTAAGTTCACGTTGAGTAACTTCCGGGTTATTCCACGCAACTCTCATACCTGCAAACCAGTCAGGAATGGAAGGCTGGTAATCAATGTGAATGAGACGGTTCGCTGTTGGAGGAGCGAGCTGCCAACCATCAGCAGCTTCCTCAGGAGGGTTACCTGCTGCAATAATTAGTACATTATCAGGAAGCTTATACTTTCCAATACGACGATCCTGAATGAATGTCAGAAGAGCAGCCTGGACAGGAGGCGTGGTTGTTGTAATTTCATCAATGAAGATGATGGCACCCTGAGGATTGGCTTTCGCAAAATCAACAACCTCTTTGAACCATTCCAACTGGGTGAAAACAGTTACCACTTCCCCATCTGGGAGCGTCTTCGTCGCTGGCAAACCTCCAACATCGGTTGGGTCCATTGTTGACCCTAACAGTGTGTGTAGATGCATGCGACGGCGACGGGCGATAGCGTTGATGAGCGCAGTTTTACCTACTCCAGGACTGGCTCGTAAGAATGGTGTGTTTTTCGTGTCTAACGCTATCTCAATTATAGAAATATAGCGTTGGGTCTTTTTCGATTTTCCAATGAATACACCACTTTGTGCTTCATCTTGTAATTCATCTGAGAAGGTTTGCTCTTCCTCAGATGGGACTGGCTCTTTGTCAGGAGCATCAGTCTCAACGATAGTCGTATCAGTCATGCATGAGTCCTGGAAGTGATAGGTTTTTTCACTCCCAAATATAGGCTCAATGCATGAGCATGTAACCCACTAAGATAAGGGCTGACCAGAAGCCACCAGCAATAATAAGCCCACTGACAATGCCTGTCATGGCTCGAACGCTTTCTTCATACTCCCGCTGCATGTCTCTCATAATTTTCAATATACCACAAGTGAGAGGTCAGCACAATCTTTACTCTTGATACGATATATAGAGTAAGGAAAGAGAGCATATGTCACAAGCGCGAATTGAGTTGACTCAGGAGGAAGAGGACTTCTTCCGAGTGATTCTGTACCATGCTGTCTCCGATGAGCAGGCTCAACCATATCTCCGTAAAGCTTTCTACCGCTTAGTTCCTGTCTCTGTTACAGGGTCTAAAACAATGAGTATTGATGAACACTGGCGTGTATACATTGACTTTGAAGAAATGATGAGACGAGGTAGCAGCTACGCTACTGGGATACTCCATCATGAGATATGGCATCCTCTTCGTAATCATCATAAACTGACAGAGACTCTGGATGCTGCTCCTGCTGGCTATAACCAAGGTGCAATAGCGAATCTTGCTGCTGATTTAGAAATCAATGATGATATCGCTCATCTCATACCCGCGAACGCTATCAAAGGACAGCGTTCCGTTTTCAAGGAATACCCAGAACATGGTATCTTTGCGCCATACTATGACAAGATGCTTGAAGACTTAGATTATTTGGAGAAGTTCTTCCCATCTATCAAAGAACAAAGCACTGCTCAGGAACCACAACCGCAACGTGATACTTCTTCTGATGAGAATCAAGAGGAAGATGCTGGTGAGGATGATTCTTCTCAGCAAGGTCCAGGAGAGGCTCAGCAGGGTTCTGAGGAGTCTGACGACTCATCCGAGTCTGGTGATGAGGAACAAAGTTCTCCTTCCTCAGACAGCTCCTCAAAGCCTTCTGACGACCAAGAGCAAAATGATTCTCAGGATGGTTCTGCGAGTCAGTCCTCCGAGACACAACAAAATGAAGATGGCAGTCCAGATTCCTCCGAATCAAGCTCTGCATCATCTTCCGAAGGTGATGAAGACGAATCGGGTGATGAAGGGAATACAGGAGACTCTGGAAGTTCTGCTGGTTCTCAACCCTTTCCTGGGCAAGGTGGGTCTGAATCTCAGGATCAATCTCAACCAGGAAACTCTGGCGTTCAGACAGCTCCTCCGTTTCCTGGGGCACCCCAAAAACCTGTCTCACCTTTCCCAAAAACTCAGCCTGAATCACAGCCACAGCCAGCTCAGCAAGAGCCACAGCCAACTCAGCAAGAAAATAGCCAGGGAACTGGTGAACCAAGTAGAGAGTCTGACCAAAATTCCGATGGGGACATAGAAGATTCTGATTACTGGGATCATCCAGAATGTGGGAGTTCAACAGGAAACCCTGCTGAGTACGAACTTCCACCAGGCGCTGCTCCAGAAATGAGTGAAAGTGAAGAAGAGAATCTGACAAAAGCAATTGCTCGTGACATTCAAGACTGGTTGAAAGAAAACCCTGGTGTCGGTTCAGGACAAGGAAACAGCTCATTAGGGGCATGGGCTGAGAAGCGGTTGAAAGCGAAAACTGTTCCATGGCAGCAGGAATTGCGAGGAGTGTTTCTTTCAGCAGCTGCAACAGTGCGAGGAAAGCTCTTATATGTCCGAAACAAGCCTTCACGTCGTCAACCAGTGCCTGAGTTTATGTTCCCTGCGTTGAAAGCTCCAAAACCAACCATTGGAATCGGTGTCGACGTTTCAGGTTCAAACTTAGGGAACTTGCGAGTCATCCTTGATGAGATAGTCAAGATGATGAAATCCATGAACGTACAAGGAAGAGATGTTGAAGCGTTCGCGGTAGATGTTGCAGTGAGTAAGACGAAGATGGTGTCTAACCCATTGAAACTGTTAGATGACTTACCTGTTGGTGGAGGAACGAGAATGAAGCCAGGGTATATGAAGCTTGCTGAAATGGGAAAAGATATCTCTATTCTCATTACTGATGGTTGGGTTGATGATTATCCAACAGAACGCCCTAAGGGGAAGAAACGTACGATGTTCATTACTTGTATTGTTATGAAAGAACGCAGTAAGAAGAATGATACCCGTGTCCGTAAGGCGAAGGGCATCATGGGTAAGTGGTGTAAAGTGATTCCTATTTACGTTTCTGAAATGAACAAAATCAAGTAGCTAACTGAAATGTGCTGGATGAGGTGAATTTATCTTTATCCATTCCTTGTTTTGAGCAGTCAGGTGCAATAACATTGACGTTGAGGAGTTCACCTTCTCCTTCAATGTAGAACGAATCTGCGAACGTGATTGAATGTCCTGCTGCAAGAATCCATTGGTCTTCATTCATCTCAAATAAGTCAACCAAATATGCTGGATAGCCTGCTTTGACATGAGGAGCTTGTGCCACAGGGAGAACTGGTGATGCTAACCGTTCGCTGTGGTCAAACCAAGCTTTAACATATAGACCGTAAACGTCTACATCTTTGTCACTGTTGTTGGTAATGGTGAACTTCACGACAGCTATCTTCGTTCCTCGTGGGAATGCATCTTCATCATCGCTGTCACCTTTAAGCCAGGCACTGGGTTCAGTTGAAGGTGCAACATCCACTAAGACAGCTTCAAAAGATAAAGCGTTTGTGAGGTTCGCTTCTGCAAATGATAGTACTCCACCTAACGCATCCTGTACTGGTCCTCCTTCAGTGGAGGTCAGTGTGTATTCTTGTACCCCATAAAGATTGAATGAAATCATTTTATTGATTAGGGTTACTGGCACGAACAGCTTCGTTATATCGCTCATGTACCCCATTATCGGTGTCGCTGAATTCGCTGTACGTTTTCTGCATACAATACTCAGTGAATGCATAGTAGAAAGCGCTCATTAGAAAGTTTGTTCTAATGAAAATATGTAAAAGTTAGAACAAACTTTCGGTTTTCGAAAAAAGCTCCCCTGTTAACTAGTTAACAGGTTCCAGAGGCTCCCGTCTCTCAAATAGATACGTCACTTTTTAACACCCGACAAAATTTTAGTAATTGTTAACATTTGTTCGGAGGTTAACATCTGAGAGCGTCGTTGGGTAGATGTCTAACAAAATCTGTATCTTAACGTCACAATATCCCCTGAGTGAGAAATTTTACTGTCAAACGTATTTGACAAACTTTTTGAAAACAAAACTGTTGGAGCTTTTGAAAACAAGAAGGAACTTCTCACTCAGGGGATAGCGTTATTGTAAACTGCGCATTGCACTCCATGTGGAGGCTATCATTAGTATTCTCATACTAACCAGGACCGGGCATACCATGTTGAAGTGTATTCTGTGATTGTCCAGAGCTGTATTCGGGTCTGCCTTTACTACAAGCAACTTCAAACTGGAAAATTTTGCAGGTGATCTGTTGAAAATCTTCCAGCCCTCCTTTTGGGAGGCATTCGAATGGTTCGTCTTCGCTTACGCGTCTCACTACACCCGGTGACCAACCGGTGGGCCCATCTCGTTTACCCGGGAACAGCTGTCCATTCTGTTCCTGTTCTGAGATGTTTACTCTCAGCAGAGCTTTCTATATATTCGTACACTGCAATCAGTAGTGTTTTCGTTGTTCAGCTCGATCTCTATCGGAGGGAGTCCTGGGATAAGACACTTCGAGAGAAATCGCTGCAGGATTTTTAGCCCGTAGTTCATCAGCTGAGGTTTCACTCTATCGTAAGTCCTGTGTTTACCTGAGAAAACAGGGGTGAGGACTATCAGAAAAAGATTTCTTGCTTTCTCTTAATTTTTCCCTTATACTCATCGCTTGAACACACTACTATTCGGTTCTGTTGTGACTTCAACCGTATGGAATTGGAGACTCCTACAACGTACACAACAGGTACATTGATCTTTTCGACAAAGTTTCACAAACTTTGAAAACCCCTGGTCAGAGGCTGTTTTTACTAGAAAGTTTTTCTGGTTTTTTCTTGCAATTGTCAGTGGTTATGTGGTAGAGTGTTCTTACACAACAAACAACACAACTAGGGTGAACCGCTCAAACGTAGCCACACACTACAAGGCTCGCCCTCCTAATTGAAAAGGACACAACATCATGCGAGTTTTCGCTGCAAAAAATCGGACCGCTCTCACAGGGATCGCTGCTACTTTCCTTGCCGCTGGCCTCATCGCTGGCGCTACCGCAGTAGCCAACCCTGGCCTTGTCAACGCTTTCTCTGCACATGCAGATGAAGTTGTTACTGGCAAGACTCCTGCCGTTACCCTGGTTCTCAACGAGACCCAGCACGGTTCCGCAGGTGTTGTCTTAGGAGACAAGTAAAAACACTGCAAAGGTTCAACCCCTCCACTAAAACGATCAGGAGGGGTTGAACTTCTCTCCGAAAAAAGAGAAGTTCAACCTACCATTTGACAGAGGCCCCAAAACGCGGTATGCTGTGACCTATAAAAGCAACACGAAAAGGAGAACCACAGCATGCCCGTTCTGGGATTAGACCTCGATGATACTTCCTTCGAGTACCTCAACGGACTCAAAGAGTTCATCATCAAAGAAGACAGTGAGTTCTTCGCAGGAATGACAGAAGAGGAAATTCAGACTCACTTCCCGACCCTGGTCTCCTATGACTACTTCCCGTGGACCCGAATCAAGGGTGACAGGAAGAAGTTTGAAGAGTACCACTGCAACGCAGTAGAGAACGGGATGTTCCGTAGCCTCAAGCCGCACGCAGGGGTCTCAGAAGCGCTCTGGAAGCTCAACAACGAGCATGACTTCCACATCTACGTCATCACCTCACGTTTTGTTCGCCACGGCCAGCACGCACGTGTCCTCACCGACACAGCAGTAAGCCTGGATGAAGCAAACATTCCGTACCGAGACATCATGTTCGTCAGCAACAAAGTCAACGTTGTCGCTGACGTATACATTGACGACTCGCCGAAGAACATCAAGAACCTGCGAGACGTAGGCCGAAATGTTGTTGTCTACGACCAGCCGTACAACCAGGACTTTGACGGTCCTCGTGCACGTAACTGGACGGAAGGCTACGACATTCTTTCCACCATGTTCTAAACATGGAAAAAGGAAGGGCTGGTAACTAACAATAGTTACCAGCCCTTCCTTCGTTAACAGCTCAGTAGCGAGGACGAAGCTGAGCGACCATAGGGCAAACAAATGGGTCAGTGTTAGAAGACAAACCCACCTTGTTCAGATACCCAATGACAATCCCGTAAGACTCAAACAAGCCCTTCTCAGTGTAAGGGATGTTCTTTTCAGCGCAGAACTCAATGACAATCTCACGTGCACGCTTCAAAGAAGGACGCGGCATGGATGGGAACAAGTGATGTTCAATCTGGTAGTTCAAACCACCCATGAGGTTATCCTTCAACCAGGAAGGTTTCACGTTACGAGAAGTCAATACCTGACGCTCTAAGAAGCTTATCTTAGAATCTTGCGGAACCAAAGGCATACCTTTATGGTTTGGAGCGAAAGCCCCACCCATAAACAGTCCGAATGACATCATGAAGATGAGCCAGAGAATTCCACCGAAAATCGGTCCGAATAAGAGCATGAAAACAGCTACTGGGATTCCTTGACGAACAATCATCATAGCGAACTCTGCGAAACGGTATTTTACAGGATTGTCAGGAGAAGACTTGCGTAACACAGCTGCAAATGAATCCATGAGCAAATCAAAAGCAGTCAAAGTTAGCAGCACAGGAAAGAGAATGCCCTGGTAACGTGTAATCCAACGCTCAGGAGCTTTCTTCGCAGCGACATCCTCAGGTCGGAAAGCTAACACTCGAATGTGGATGTCAGGGTCTTTGTGAATCTGGTTTGGTGTTACGTGATGCTGGTTATGCTTTTTCATCCAGAACCCGTAGGAAAGCCCAGCGAAAAGGTTTGCGATAACTCTACCGTAGAAGTCGTTTCGTTTGTTTGACTGGAATACCTGACGGTGAGAAGTCTCATGAGCGATGAAGCCAAACTGCGCTGCACAGATACCTAATAGCATGACAACTGGGATAGCAGTCCACCACCAGGAATGTGTTAGACCTAATGCTGTTGCTCCACCCCATAAGACTACTGAGAAAATTGAAACGAGAATAAAACGGGTGATGTAGAACGAAGGACGCTTATGAAGCAAGTCTTCTTTCTTCATCCGTTTGAGAAGCTCCGAGTATAAAGACGGAGTTGAAGTTGTTTTAACGAATGAGGGCATTCAGAAAGCCTAACAGAATATAGAGTATCACTGGTGATAAAAGGTTTTATCGGTGATAACCCGCTCAGGGACAAAAAATATCCAGTACCCGATAGATATATGCAGATAACTCCCAGCAAAGAGAAAGAGAAACCTTCATGTGCCGTGCTCGCCCTGGAACTCGCTGTTCTGAATACTCCACAAAGACTTTAGAAGTAACGAAAACACGTTATGAGAAGAAACAATCCGAAGTTGCAGAGTATGCTGAAAAGTATGCTGAAAGCTTAGATAAAACAGAGAATGTTGGCGCTCGTGACCAAATCCGTAAAGAAAAACATGAGCGTTTGCAGAAAGAACTTGCACAGCAGCAAGAAGATGTTGCTGCAGCAGAATTTGAATACAATGCCTGCCCAGTTGGTCAAGCAGAACTCAAAGCTGACATCGTAAGAGCAGAAGAAGGAGGTGACCTGGCGAAAAAAGAAGAGCTGGAAGAACGTCTCAAAGCTGCGCAAACATACCGTCAGTCCCAGAAGGATGCGTTGAAAACAGTACAGACGGCTGAAAAAGAAGAAGGGCCTGAAAAAGCAGAGGAGGTTGTTTGGAATATGTACGAACAAGCTTCCGAAGCTGAAACAGAAAATCTTATTGGATTGCAGCAATCCACCGTTGAGTTAGAAGCAGCTCGAGCTGAACAAGAAGAATACGAAAAAGCTCTTGCCGAGTATCGTAAAAGTGACAGAATTGACACTCCTGAGGAAGAAGCTGAACAAGCTCGTAAACGCAAACTCCTCATGACAGCAGTCATCGTCGCAGGTGCAGGTGTGCTTGCATTCGCATTAGCTCACCAAGCTGCAACAGGACAGAAATCTTCACTGTTGCAGACAGGACGCTCCATGGCTATGCGTCAAGCAATGATGGGTGGGCGTAAAGTGTTCGGAAACTTCCTTCAAGGGGATAAGAAAGAACTTGATGCTCGTGAGCGTCGTGGAGAAGTTGAAGCAGAACGTCGTGCAGCTAAAGCTCGTGAGACCGTGTATCGTAAAGCTGAACAAGAAAAAATTGTCGCTGACCGTAATGCTGCTCGTGAAGCTGAACGCGCAGGTGAACTTGAACATCGCCGCCTTCTTCGTGAAGAAGAAAAGCAAGCAGAAGCTGCTCGCCGTCAAGCTGAATACGAACACTGGCAGAGCTTGAAAGACATCAAACTGGACCCTGCTGTTCAATCTGAAATCATGAAAAACCGCCGTCGCCCAAACCAGAAGAAATACACTGGTGAAGCAGCACCTGAAACGGCACCAGCGGCAGCAGAACCAGTAGCTGTATAAAACTAAAACGTCGCAACTTCTGTCGCAACAGCATACTGTGGTACGATACTAACTATGTTTTCCTGAAAGGTGGTACATCATGGGTAATGAGAAAATCAAAGGAGCAATCTATGGATTTGCTTACGGAGACTCTTGGGGTAAAGACCCAGAGTTTAAAAATCACCCAACCATCCTTGCGGAGTATCCAGAATTTCCACAGTATGCTGTTGTGACAGACGACACGCAGATGTCGTTATATGCGATGTACGCCATCATGTTTGAAGCGGAGAACGACCTCGCCGCCTTGCAAGGCTTGCAACTCAGCGAAACAAAACGTGCAAAGATTCGCACATACTTTGCAGATTCCTTCTTAGAGTTCGCTCATGATCCAGACAATGATCGTGCCCCAGGATTAACTTGCATGAATGCTCTTCGTTCTTATGAGCATCAGAAGCGCCGCACTGTCAAAGAGAAAATGGACGGTAGCGAAGGAGTGAACCCTGACTCCAAAGGTTGCGGAGCGAACATGCGAGTAGGATGGTTCGGACTTCTTCCCCTTGCTGAGGAAGATATCATTAATCTTGCCATCATCCAATCAGAGACCACCCACGGGCACCCTCTGGCTCTCTCTTCAAGCGTTCTCACTGCTTTGACTGTGAAAGCTATCTATGAAGGTGAAATCAACTCTGGTTCCAACACATATGTTGCTTGGATGGAGCAGAAGACCCGTGAGCTATTAGATGATTTACTGCTCCGCACAACAGATGCACCCGGCTCATGGAGTGCTTCTTACCGGGCTGGTCTAAGTGAGTTACTCCACTTCATTGACCTCATCAAACCGAGCATTCCGGCGTTTCAATCCTCATCAGCTTCACAGGATATCTGTGAGTTCTTCGGAGGTGGATGGGTGGCAGAGGAAGCTCTCCTCTTAGGTCTTATCGCTGCTGATACTCTTAGCGCTAACCCAGTTGAAGCTGTGCGTCGTTTAGTATATTCATCAGGAGACAGTGATTCCATCGCTGCTTTCGGAGCTATGTTCCTTGGAGCGGAATTTGGTCTGGATGCTTTCCCAGCTGAGTGGAAAGAACGTTTAGAGCCACGTTATGCAGATGAGTTAGAAGAAGTGGACCACTTCTTAGAACGTATTCAGCGTTAGGAACTGTTACATGAAAAACAATGACGTTATTCGTAAAACAATTCCACAACTGCAGGCCATTCGTTCTTATTGCCAAGAGCGGTTAGATGATGGTGTCCGGACTTTATTTGAACAGCAAGCTTTGCATCGGATATTGCATTCTGTTGAGCAAGAATTAGCAAGACGCTGAAAAACTGACCCATTGACCACATCCTTGCTACGCTTGATGTATGTCTAAGAAACTTACAGGAACCTTACTGGTAGTTGCAGCGCTTGCATTTGGAGGAGCAGCTATTACGCCCACTGTTGAAGGCCATGTCACTGAAGCGAACAAAGCCGTCATTGCACGAGAATCAGGTCAGATTACACCTGAACAGCGTACAGGAGTAATCAACTTGAAAACGGAACTCAAAACTCTTTATGACGTGCAGTTCAGTGATAAGCAAGCTCTTCAACTGCTGTGCAAGGATGGCTTCTTTGGTCAGAGCTGTTATACAGGGGCAACTAATTCTGACGAATCCTATGGTTCAACTCAGTACAAGAAAGAGTCAGGTGAGACTGTTACCGTTACGCTCCACTCTGCATCAACTGGTGCATATCTGACTGAGAGTAACTAATGAAATCAGTTCTCAAAACACTTGGAGTATGCTTCATCGCTTTGATCGTAGTAGTAGGGCTTACTTTACTGGTAATGAACCGACATGTTGACACGACACAAGCACAAAGCACATACAAGACCAACTCAGATCATCTTAAAGAGCAGTTGGAAACAAAATACGATACAACATTCTCCTCTGCTCAAATCCGTGAACTCAACTGCGAATCTCGTCAAGTCATCAATAGCATGAGTTCACCAGCACCACGTTACCGAATCCAAACTGACTGCTTCACTGACAACGCTCAGCTCACAGCTGACAAAGGTGAAACGTTCGGAAGCACTCTATATACCAAAGACAATGGTGAAACTGTTGCTGCTACTTTGATCGCGGATCAGAACGGCAAGCCTTCTTTAGTGCAAAATAACGAGGAGGGTAACTCATATGCTCAGAAGATTCAAAAGCTTCAAGCAAGTTTGGAAAAAGAGAACAACATCAAACTTTCTAACGAGCAGATGAGCGAATTGAATTGTCGAGTTATCTACGATAGCTCCTCTGGAAGTACTCACTGCTATACAGCGTCAGACCTACAATCCGCGAATGGTTATGGTACGACAGTTATAAACGTCAATGACCATAAATACAAAGTACATTTGATATCAGCTGGCTTTGGACGGTATGAACTGAACGTAGTAGATGGTAAAAATTAATGAACGACCACAAGCTACACACGAAGAAAGAGTTAAAGAGACAATTATGAAACGCCGTATACTTATCAAGCCTGAACCTCGTGACCCGAATGGATCAACATTTGGCGAAGCTTTTGGATCAGCGATTGGAACTATAATTTCAGTCGTCGTTATCCTGATACTTATCACATGCGCTATTGTAGTTGCTCCGAAATTCCTTGCCTGGGCGACAGCAAGTTCAGAGGAACCAAACACACCAGGTGGAACAGCTTTGCCTGATAACTATAAAGATGCCTTCACCGCGGTCAAAGATGGTTTGAACAAAAAATACAACATGAATCTTACCAGTGCGCAAGTACGAGAGTTAGATTGTCGGGCTTATTCAGGCTATAAAGGCAGCACTCATCACACTTGCTTCACCTCCAACAAAGATGCGCATGACGAGACGTACGGTTCAACTCTGTACACAAATGATAAAGGTGAAACAGTTGCAATTACTCTTTCCTTGAAAGAGCAACGACCTATTCTAAAAACTCAATTCGAATCACAAGATTACATGAAGAACATCAGTGAACTCCGTAAAACATTAGAAAGTAAATACAAAGCAAAGCTTTCTGATGAACAGCTGAGTCAGCTGAACTGCCATGTTGTTGATGATGGTTTTAGTAATCACTACTCATCATGCTACACCCAGTATAACTCTGCAAACAATAGAAAGTTCGGTACTACAACAGTCTCGTACCACGACCAAGAGCAGAAAGCTACACTCGTCACCGATGGTTCTGGTAATCCTGTACTCATTGAGCCTGGGACCGAAGGACAGTACATTCGTAATTGATGACAACCTGCTGTTTTAGGCGCTAAACCGATATAAACAGTAGAATAATCATACGTAAAGCACTCTACACAGAAACATATTATGCCTGCAAAAACAACCCAATTCGTTTGTACAAACTGTGGCGAAGTCTACCCAAAGTGGCAAGGCCAATGCAAGAAATGCCAGGAATGGGGAACTGTTGAAGAAACAGATAAACCAGCCGCCACTGCAGGAGCATCAAGCACTGTTGCGCAAATTAAACCAGCTACTGCTGAACGTCTCAGTAAGGCAACAACGGGTAACTTCCCAAAACGCATCAAAGACATCGAATCACAAGCTGTAAAAGACCGCCTCAAAACAGGTATTGGTGAGTTTGACCGTGTTCTTGGAGGAGGGGTTGTTTCAGGTGGAGTTATGCTCCTCGCAGGTGCCCCAGGAGCAGGTAAAAGTACGATTCTGGGAGCATTAGCACAAGGCGTTGCAGTGCAAGGTAAAACTGTACTGTATATTTCAGGTGAGGAAAATGATACTCAGATTGCATCACGTTCAGAACGAATTGGTGCGACCAGTGAGAACATCTACATCCTCTCTGAATCCAACGCTGACAAAGCCGAAGAAGCTATCTACGACTTACGCCCAGACCTCGTTATTGTTGACTCCATCCAGACTCTGCTGTCAAGCAGCAGCGATGGACGCATTGGTTCACCCAGCCAGGTAACAGAAGTTGCAAACAAGTTCACACAGCTTGCAAAGCAGTTGAATATCCCAACACTGATGATTGGGCACTTGACAAAGAGTGACAGCATCGCCGGTCCTCGTGTCGTAGAGCACCTTGTAGACGTTGTGCTCTACTTGGAAGCTTCCCCTGACTCCCCTCTCCGCCTCCTGCGCGGCATTAAGAACCGTTACGGGGCAACGGATGAGATTGGTACCTTCCAGCACACAGAAGAGGGTTTAGAGGAGATTGCAGACCCATCAGGATTCTTCACTTCACCTCATGAGGACAATATTTCAGGGTACGCTACCAGTGTTATGGTAGAAGGTTTACGGGCGATTCCAATTGAAGTGCAAGCACTTGTTACACCAAGTCCATTACCGAACCCACGTAAGCTTTCCTCAGGTGTAGACCATGCTCGAAGCCTCATGATTCAAGCTATCTTGGAGAAGTATGCTGGTTTGAAAATCGGAGACAAAGATGTGTACGTTTCTACAACTGCTGGTGTAACTGTCAAAGACTCATCTATTGACCTTGCCATCGCAGCTGCTCTTATCTCCTCATTCTACAATGTGCCACCAGTAAAAAACAGTGTATACATCGGTGAGCTGTCATTGACTGGTGAAGTTCGTAAAGCTCGTTACGCGGATCGTCGTGTGAAGGAAGCAGAACGCCTTGGCTTCAACAATGTCTTCGATGAGAAAGCACTCAAAACTGTTGGCGAGCTGGTTGCACGAGTTAAGAAAGAACTCAAGTAATAAAGGTCTACATCGTTAGACCCGATACAAAGTAACAACTTGGAAGGAACCATACATTATGACAAGTCAGTTCATCAAAGTGGTGGAAGACGGTAACGGGAACGCTATGTCTCCGTTGTATCTATCGCTCGCAGATATTGTGGGTGTTGAGCAAAAAGAAGACTTAGGTATCTGGTCTATCTTCCTTCTTCACCGAACAACGGTATATCTGAAAGCTGGAACAGATGCAACGAACAAGTTCCTTGAAGCCCTGGATGTGGTGACATTAAATGCAGACTAATCCTGAATTCATCAAGTTTGAACGCAAAGGAAAACTGTATTTCCTGAACGTTTCTGAAATCATTTCTTATGAAGAGCGTCCGTTCCAATCTGTTTCAGTAACCTTCCATAATGCGATTGGGATGGAAACACTTTCATTTTCCACCGCTGATGAGCACGAATATCACGCAGCACAGCAGATACGTAAAGTGTTAGAAAAATATGTTGCAGAGAGTAACGAGCCAGCTGCATCGCAAGTTGACGAGTAGGTTACAGGAGAAAATGATGAGTAAGAAGAGTAAGCAGAAGTTCCTTGCGTACGTTGGTACGACAGGTCAACTTATCTACTTAGACATGACGAGTGTCATAAAAATCAAAATTGATTCCAAAGAATCTACCATGACACTTACTTTCGTTGATGGGAGCTTTGAATCATTAGGAGTTCCATCAACAGCTGCTGCTGCGGTGCTGGACTATATGCAAGAAACTGGGATTATTGCTGATTCTACTGAGACCCCCCAGGAACCTCAAATTGAATCAGATGATACTGAAGAGCATTTCTAAGCCTTTCCTGGCAATGAGAGTAAACTTACTCTTACAATGAAGTAACATCAGTAACGACCGATAGGGATACACTATGAACGACAACAAGGAAGCAGTGTCATAAGGTGCTTAACCGCTACTACACAAGCCAAGAAATTGCCGAGCTCCGCCTTGCGGACAACAAAATTTATGGCTTGCCTGCGGCGAGCTTGTCGAAAACCTCTGGGAACCTCAACAATATGAAAGGGTTCTTCGGGGAGGAAATTATCGGTAACATTCTCAACCTTCTTGCGGTTGAAACTCCTGGTGCGTACGTATGTCACTCTGTTGGATTCATTGACAACAAATCAGGTGAGATTGACCATGTGCTGATCTACAAAGATCGCATCATTCTTATCGAAACCAAAGCCTACTCTGGTTACACTTCATACAAAGTGAACAAAGAAGGCGTACTCACTGCTTCAAAGGATAAGCGCCACAAAGGTCGTCGTGTTGATGACTCTAACGTGTTCACCAAAGTTGCTTACTACCAAGAACAGTTCCCGAATCGTAAAGTGCAAGCCATCCTTGCCATCTCCCGCGATGAAGTCTCCACATGGAGTGAGAATGGTCGTTACAAGGTAGCATCCCTGGATAACGTCATGACGTTGATTCGCCAGGAGATGAAAGCTGCTGAAGATATCAAAGAGCCTGCATGGGCTGCTGTAAAAGCATTCGCTACAATGTGCTTGAAGCCTCATGTTAAGCACATCACTGACGGTTCAGCTCCTATCTCACCAGTCATGCCTATTACTGCTCCTATCCCTGTCCAGGAAGAGCGTTCAGCGCCAAGTGGGAAACTCAGCTACGTACAACGTCCGATGGCGTTACGCTACTAACACAGAGCCTCTCGCTAGGAAGTCTTTACATCATGAAGGACCTCATCTAAACCCGATAGGGAATGCATGGGGTCCTTCATTGATTTATGCGCAGGTTTAGGTGGTTTCCGTATCGGACTTGAACACAACGGTTACCAATGTGTCTACTCAGCGGATAACAACAAACATGCAGCACAAGTGTATGAAGCTAATTTCGGCCACTCTTCATATGGGGATGTAACTGACATTGATCCTACTCAGTTACCAGATTTTGACATTCTGTGTGCAGGGTTCCCATGTCAGCCGTTTTCCCGAGCAGGTTTCTTGAAAGGGTTTGAAGACACCCGAGGAACCTTATTCTTTGACATCTGTCGCATCCTTGCTGAGAAGCAGCCGAAAGCTGTTTTCTTAGAAAACGTTCGTAACCTCTCCACACACGACGGCGGAAGAACTCTTGAAGTCATCATTCGTTCCTTAGAAGACTTGGGTTACTCTGTTTCAACCAAAGTCATGAACGCTTTAGACTTCGGAGTCCCACAATCCCGTGAGCGTATCCTCATCGTAGGTTCTCTGCACGGTGAACCGTTTGATTTTGATAAAGTTATCACCAAGCCTCGCACAACAATGAAAGATGTGTTGGAGCAGCAGCCGGATGAATACTTTGAATGGCTTAGTGAACCTGAGTTCACCCTTCTTGATGAGGCGCATGTCACAACTCAGAAGCGTTCAGGTTTGCGTTTCGTTGGATACCGGAACAAGAACTTCCGGCTCAATGGTGCTATTGGTGATAACACACATCACTCGCGGACTCATAAGCAGCCGAACCGTATTTATCATGATTCAGGAACTCATCCAACCCTCAGTGCAGGTGAAAAATCTGGACGGTACTTCATCCAGACTCAAAGAGAAGATGGCTCTTACGGGGTTCGTAAACTGACTCTTTTGGAAGGTTTGCGCATGTTTGGTTACCCTGATGATTACAAGCTCGTTGGTCCTATTGGTGAGCAATGGGCTCGAGTTGGAAACAGTATTTGCGTGCCAATGGTTGAAGCAGTCATGTCTGAAATCAGTAAACAAGTCCTCCATGATGTAACAACTGAGGTTTAGCGGCACCTGTTAGGGATATTTCAGGCAGATAATCCTTATTGAGAAGAATTCTCTTCCTTCCCAGCTAACCCCTACGAAAGTTTCTTAATGCTCAGATTACAACGCGTTTTGCAATCATCCCGAGCTGCTCTTGACCTTGCATCAATCATGGTGGGTATCATCGTGATCGGTGTCATTGGTGGTGTCATCGCCGCCACTATCTTTGCTGTTATCCCATGGACTCAGGATAACGCTGCAAGACAGCAACTCGCTTCCATCCATACTGCTGAAAATGCACTTTACGGTCTTTCAGCTGCCCCAGACGCTGCATTGAAAGGTGGAGTTGGTTCAACAACATTCACCAACTCTGCCGGTTTGGATGCGAACGGCTTACTTGTGCAGAACCCTAAAAAATATTGTGTAGTTGCCACAGGGGATGGCCAAGACTACAACGCTTACTCCCGTTCAGATAGCGGAAAGATTTTCACCGCAACTAACTACAAAAAGAATCCAGTCATCACCACCTCTGCGCCTTGTCTTTCAGATACAGGAAACGGTGTCGGTGGAGATGGTAGTGGAAACACCGGTGATGGAACCACCAACCCAGGAGACGGTACAGGAACTGGTGGGACGGGAACAAACCCTACTGATGGTTCTGGAACTGGCACAGGCAATACTCCAAGCGATGGTAGCGATACTGGCAACATTGGTCCAGCTCCTGTCGTGAGTGATTTGATGAAGTTCACCATCAACTGTCCAACAGGTGTTACGAAAGTTGCCCTTCCTCTGTACCAGCCTCGTGGTACTATCACATGGAATGATGGACGTGTTGAAAACTATGGCGCTGATGGTCGAGTTATTGACACCCCAGGTGGAACAAGTTACTACAACAATGATTACGCCACTGTCAGAACAGTAACCCCTGGAACGACATATACTGCTGTTCTTCAAGGAACTGTCGTAAAGATGTTGAACAACTTGAACTCAGACAGCTTCAACGGTTCAGCCTGCATTCGCTCTGTTGATGAATGGGGAACCAAATTAGGTTTGACAAGCATCAACTTGAACAATGCTTCAAACCTTGTCAGCGTACCAACAAGTATCCCACCAAGTGTCACCAGCTTGAACCAAGCTTTCCAGAATGCTACAAACTTCAAACAAGATGTCAGTACCTGGAACACTGCGAACATCACTGACATGGGAAGCTCTTTCTACGGAACGCAAAACAACAGCGACCTGAGTAAATGGAACACAACAAACGTTACCAGCATGAGCAACATGTTCAATGGTAACACTGCTTTCAACCAGCCAATCGGCAACTGGGACACAGCGAAAGTTACCAGCATGGCTGGAATGTTCATGGGAACAAACTTCAACCAGCCAATCAGTAAGTGGAACACAGCGAAAGTTACTGACATGTCCTACATGTTTGCCAACGCTGCTGCATTCAATCAGTCAATAGGTACATGGAGTACTGTAAAAGTAACAACCATGACCAGCATGTTCAGTAGTGCTTACTCATTCAACCAGCCTTTGAACGACTGGGTAATGACTGCTAACGGTAACACTTCTAACATGTTCTACAACGCAAAAGCGTTCAACCAACCTTTGAATAACTGGGATGTTAGTAACGTCCTTACCACTGAATCAATGTTCACTGGTGCAGCCTCTTTCAACCAAGATATCAGCGGTTGGAACACAAGTAGCGTATTGAAAATGAGCTACATGTTCAAAGACGCTTCAACGTTTACTCAGAACCTGAGCAGTTGGAGAGTTTCCAACGTCCAATACCAAGGACATCAAAACTTTGAACTGGGAAGTGCTTTGACACCTGACCAGTATCCAAAGTTCGTTCGCTAAGTAACATTTGCATATAAAGCGAAATTAATGAAGAATGCAACCTCAGGAAAGAGGTTGCATTCTTCATTAATAAAAAGTATTTGACAATACAATGTATTGTATGGTAAACTCCCGAACATATACACCTAATGTATGAGGAGATGTAACATATGAGTTTCATTGGTGGAATGTCGCCGAATGGACAGTACTCTGCTGCCCATTCCTCCCAGTACACTCTTCGTCCAGGTGCTGACCTGCTCTACTATAACACTTCCATTGACCCAAGTCAACGAGTCTTTGGTGTGCCTGGTGCATCACTGTACCATGCTAACCTGGATGATGTCAACGCTTTGGAAGCAGGAATTAAAGGTGAACAACGTGTTGGCGCTGAGCTGGAAAGATTAGCTTCCCAGTATCCGAACATGTATGTCTTCCATTCCGTGAAGCTCCCTGGAAAAATTGGAGACATGGACCACATTGTTGTGCAGGAAAACCATGCTCTTCTTGTTGATACGAAAAATTGGAGACGCTCAGGAGTCTATACTCTGAATGAAGTTGGAGATGACTATGATGTTGTTCTCCGCGATGGTTACCCGTTCGATGGTGGAGAAATTCATTTACGTCGTCAGCTGGTCGATTGGCAGCTGAACTTCATCTCCTCAGATGTGAACATGTTTGCCACCCTTGTTGTCGCTAATGAAGCATCGGTTACTCAGACTGTTGACCCTGGATATGATGTTACGAATGTCAACGGGTTAGCTGACATCTTCAACGTTGTGTTCAACTCCGATGAAGCTACTGAACTGAGTACTGATATGCTTCGTTACTATGCGAACCTTGTTCAGAACCCGAACTTCAACCCGAATGATGCTGCGAACTATGTAGCATCAGCTGTGCCGACTCCTGTGTATGAGCCTGCACCTGCGTACCACCAGATTCCTCGCACTCCTCGCTTGAAAGCAACAACACTGACTAAATGGTTAGTCTTCTGGTCTGTTGCCAACTATTTCGTGTTGTTCCTCATGTTCCCAGTTGCAGGACTATCAGCTATCCCGCTGATTGTCACAGCACATAGGCATCGTCACACAGTCAAGAAGAATGGTTTGGGCGGTAAAGGTCTGCTCACAGCTACTTTATTCTTCACGTACTTGCTGTTCCTCATCTGGACATTGTTCATGGCTTTCGTTGCAATGTATTACTTCGTGCTGCCCAGACAGTGACTTGCGCGTAAAAGTTCTCCTTCACAACCGATATACATTACGTATATTATTTTCTCACGTCCCAGGAGAACCGTGCTAAAGCTTCGCAACATATTCAAGTCCTCACGAGGACTCATGGATTTGCAATCCGTAATGGTCGGTGTGATCGTTTCCGCTATCATCAGCGGTGTCGCAATCGTGTCCATTGTTGGCATGATTCGCCTCACAAACATTGACACAGCCAAAGCTCAGCTGCGCGTACTGTCAACAGGTATGGAATCATTCTACACTGATAACGACCGTTACCCAACCAGCATGCAGGAACTTGTCAACGGGGACTTCGTTCCAAAATCCTATGTCACCAGTGCGACTATCTGCATGAAGTCAGACACCTCCACACCATACCCTCAGACATACACTGCTGCGAGCAAAGTAGCACAAAGTGGAGACATCTTCTTCTCCAATGAAAACACCCGAGTTCCGACCAAAGGAGTCGCTGGTAGCACATACTGCTTCACCAGCTAAACCTTGATTTTGTCAGTGCTTCATGGTACAATAGAACCATGACTACAGACATGCGAGAGACTTATCTCAAGGACGTGAACAAGGCGAAGGAAGCTGCTAAGGCTTACTACGTTGACGGTGCTGACTCCCCGCTTACTGATGACCAGTACGACCTTCTGGTTGAGCAGCTGGCTCGAGTCGGAGAGATGTACGGCTGGAACGAGCATGTTGCTCTCGTTGAGGAAGTTGCTGCTGGTGTTGCTGGTGGAGCAGGGGATGTCAAGCACCGCTCCCGTATGCTTTCCCTTGCGAAGGCTCAGAACTCTGATGAGCTGAACAAGTTCATCGGCAAGATGGAACTGCACTCCGCGAAGCTGCTTCTGGAACCGAAGCTTGACGGTCTTGCCATCGTTGCTCTCTACCAGAAGGGCAAGCTTGTTCAGGTTGCCACCCGCGGTGACTCCCGTACAGGGCAGAACGTCACTGCCCGTGCAAAGCAGGCAACCATTGAAGGACTCCCGCAGAGCATTGCTTACGACGGTGAGCTTGAAGTTCGTGGTGAGCTGTTCATCACCCGCACCCACTTTGAAACTGCTCAGACTTTCCGCGCTAAGCAGGGACGCACCCCGTTCAAGAACCCTCGCAACGCTGTCTCAGGAACCATCCAGTCTAAGGACGTTACCCGCCTTGAAGGTCTGACCATGACGTTCGGTGTGTACGACTTCATTCCGTACTCTGGTGCAGAGACCGAAGAGGACTCCTACACGAAGCAGCTTCAGGATGCTGGCCAGCTTGGCTTCATCACCGCAGCTTCCCTCATCCCGAAGCTTGACACTACTACGGTTGAAGAGCAGGTCAACGAGTTCGGTGCTATCCGAAATGGTCTGGACTTCCCGACTGACGGTGTTGTCGTGAAGGTTGACTCTGTTAATCTTCGTAAGCAGCTTGGTAACAGTGAGCGTCATCCGTACTGGGCTATCGCTTACAAGTACGAAGCAGAAATCAAGGAGACTGTTCTTCTCGGCATCACCCGTAATGTGGGTCGTACAGGAGCTATCTCCTACGTTGCGAACTTGCAGCCTGTTGAGCTTGCTGAGACTGAGGTTGCAAAGGCCACTTTGAACAACTCTCGCTTTATTGCTGAGCTTGACCTTCGCATCGGGGACACGGTTCTTGTTCGTAAGGCGAACGAAATCATCCCTGAAATTGTGAGCGTCAACCTGCTTGCTCGTGAAGGTAAGAACCTGCCGCAGTACGTTGCTCCGACCACCTGCCCGAACTGTGGTAGTGACTTGGACACGGAAAGCAGCATCATCTGGCGCTGCCTGAACCCTGAGTGTGCTGTTGCAACCAGCATCATCCACGCTGTCTCCCGTGACCACCTTGACATTGAAGGTCTTTCCACTTCTCTTGTTGAGCGTCTTGTGGAAGAAGAGTACATCCAGGATGCAACTGACCTGTACGGTCTGAGCGTTGCGAAGCTTGCTTCCCTCCCGATGGGTCGCATCAAGCAGGACGGTACACCTGTTGTTCTTGGTGAGACTGTTGCACAGAAGCTGTACGACAACATTCAGGGTTCCAAGAAGCAGCCGTTGAACCGCGTTCTCAGCTCCCTTGGTGTTCGATTCCTCGGACGCACATTCAGCCGTCGCTTCGCTCTGCACTTCAAGAACTTTGACAAGGCAGTGAACGCGACTGTTGAGCAGATGCAGCAGGTTGACGGCGTGAAGGATAAGGCAATCTTCATTCGTGAGGGGCTGGACACTCGTCGGAACCTTATTGAGAAGTACCGTGCAGTTGGGTTTGAGGCGTTGAACGCTGACGTTACAGCAGAAGCTACTGCTCCTGCTGCCGCAGGTTCTGCGCTTCTTGCAGGCCAGAATGTTGTCATCACTGGTGGTGTTCCTGGATACTCCCGTAACGAAGCGAAGGAACTGATTGAAGACAACGGTGGAACTGCTGGTTCCTCTGTTAGCTCCAAGACTACACTGCTGGTTGCTCCTGCGGATGAGCGTGAAACCTCCAAGGCGAAGAAGGCAGCCAGCCTCGGTGTTCGCATTGTCACTCCTGATGAGTTCCTGAGTATGCTGGGTAAGGCATAAGCATATGGGTGAAGTGTTGCCGATGCTGCGAGAGTACCATTTCAATCTTAGTGGTATTCTCAAAGCACGCACGCTTGACGAAGCTGTTGACAAAAAGTTCGGCCCTTCCTCAGTTCTGGGTATTGCACGGAGGAACCGAAACGGTGGAGGGCTGTTCCAAGTCTTCATGTGGGCTTCATCTGATGAGACTATTGTGATAGATGAAGTTTACGTCTCCACAGGCGAATACGCGGGTTTTCCCAGCCAGACCGTCTACCCGTTGCCTGGCATCCCGAACTACGAGCAGGAGCGCTTACAGGGCCTCCTGGACTACATTGACAATCCATTCACCCCAGTGGAAACATTGGAACAGATTCGGATTGATGAAGAAGATGTTCCAGCCATCACAGAAGCGATAGAAGAATTACGCAATAACCCATTCCTGTGAAATAGAGTGAGGGTTACCAACCAGATATGTTGGTAGCCCTCACTCTATTTTGTGAAGTTCTCAAAAATTTTTCATTTTACCTGTCTTGTCCTCAGAGAAGCTGTACCATTCATTATCATCTCGAGCGAAAGCTGCAATTACTGGAATTTGCATTTCTTCGTAGACACTCAAGATAGCAGCCAACAGCTGTCCAGCGTCATCAAGCTTGTGAGCGCGTAATAGAAGTATGCCTCCTGGTGAACCCTCCAACAAGCTATACTCATTTTCCATCTTTTCGTAGACGATAGCCTGGAAATAGTGAATAGAGTCTATATCTAATTCCCCATCAAGTCCGAAGTCCATACCAAGTACATCTGAAATCTCGCCTGCTTGTTGGTCAATGAACAGTGATGCGAAATATGGCTTCTGGCGCGTTACGACAGTTTCCGCTGTGGCGAAAAAGCTGAGAGGGACAGGGAGAGATTCTCTATACTCTTCTTTTAGCTTGCTGACATAAGCCACTATCAGGGTAGTATCTTGTAATATGCGGAGAAGCTCTTTTGCATCTGGTTTTTTATATGCTTTATCAACATCTGCCCACAAATTACTTTTCTCAATATATAGGCTTACCATGCTATAAGGAATTGTATTGAGGGGCTGATATTCTAAAAGGTAATTGACGAGTTCTTTTGCCTGATTGAGAGTAATAGGTGAATGACTGTTCATCCATTTATCCATTACCTCTTCTGGAACATTTTCAATCTGAGTAAATTTACGTTTGCGTTTAAATGAATTAAGCATTCCCTATTCTTCCTCTTTTCATTCACTTATCGGATGTTGAGAGAAAGTAAAGATTCCTTTCAGTATCGCCGATACTTTTACTGAGAGATTCTGATTTTAAGGTAACTATGTATCCAGTAAAAAGACGGTATCGTAAACAAGTAGGGGATGTGTTTCTCGTACCCTATGATTTGGATGCAGAGTTTGAAGACAATGAAAATGGTAAATATCTACCAAAGCCTACTGACCAAGTTATGATTGGACAGTATTTTTATAACACACCCACTGAGTCCGAATATTTAACCTTATTCAAAGGCAGCTATAGTTATAAAGAAATTAGCGATGAGCTTGTCTTTTGGGGAATGCAACACCCTATTGAAGTGGTAATGGGAGTATATGGAAGCCCTATGAGAAATTCCCATTTTCCATTCATTCGAAATGCGGAAGTATCTGCACTGTTGCGCAATCAACTGTACAGAACCCTTAATGACCAATTGCGCACATTAGATGGTGAAGTTTTTCAAGAGTACGTAACTGGTCATTATCCTGTTTGGGGTCATTCTACTCATTTTACAAGTTTTGTAGATGTAGCGCGGTTCCTCAATGGATTACCAACACGATATGAGACGGGGATAGATAAGTTTAGGCCACATGTTAGTCAGGAGTTTTTGAATGCAGAATAGAGAATTAACGCCTGAAGAGCGAGAACTCGTAGATAAGCGTTTCGGCCCCACTGATTATTTAGAGACCAAGCCAAAAAGAATAAGAAAAGCCCCTTTTGCGGACGAGCTATATCAACCTTCTGAATGGTCCACATATGTGCACAGTCAAAGACTGGATCATCTTGATAATAAAGAAGCAGATAGACTCAATCGTGAATTTATGCAATCAATTGACTACAGAATAGAGCAGTTTGAAGATTTCTTAGACAGACATAATATCACTGTTGATATTGCAAACTCCGACTATACTGAATTTGAATTGTTCGTGTTCAACAATATTGATCCACATGAAGAAGACAGATACGAAGACATGTGGTGTTCTCCTCTATGGGCTTCAATACTGGTAGATTTTGCTCTTTTAGTAGTGGATAGAAAACAAAAGGAACAGCATCTGGATATTGAGTATCAAGTTCCTATACTTAAAAGAAATGCTAGGTATGATAAATTTATCAGACCAAAAGTTGGTCGTTGGACGTATCCTCTTTTTGGTGTTTTTGTGAGTTGGGCTGACGATGTTGCTTGTGGAGCATATACAATTTACCGTTATACTTCTTTAGCAATCTGGGTGCAACAGTGCTTAGAGAGTAAATCTCCTGACGAAATTATCAAACCAAAACGCTTTCGGAAAGATGACTTTCAAGACAAAGAATATCCTGTGCATAGTGTTACAGAGCTTCCCGAGTATAAGAACTCGCCTAAATCTCGTCAAAATTTTTCAGCATACATTTCAACTCGCAAAGTAGCTTTCTATGAATTTTGCAAGCGTCATGGCATTAGTGTTGATATTTCTACTGGTGATTATGTAGAATTCGAAATATTTGCTTACTTCAATATTGATTTTGATAAAAACAATCAGACAACACCGACTCCTTTATGGAACTCCCTATTTTTAGATATAGTATTGATAACAGCAGAACATATTGCAACTACGGATGATGAGGTGAGGTGGTACCTTATCAAGAACGCTTCTTTACCCATATTGCAGCATACAAAATTCAAATCAAAAACCTTCGACATAATCAGTGAGGTTCTTTGGTACGCGCATGTTGTAGCAAATAACAATGGTTATATTGCTCAGCCAAATACGCAAGGAAGTTTGCGAGATACTGTTTTAGAAGGCCACCGTAGATTACACAAACAGTATGGAAGGTTGGGACTTGATATATGGCCCTCATACCAGCCTCACATTCACCTTCATTACTATGAAAACAAAGAAAAGAAAGACTGGTATTATTATGAGATTGAGTCCTGCTAGATGAAATCTGTATTCTTCTTAGAACGTAAGGTCAAGTGAGATTTATGAACAAGCCAGTTTTAGATTTTTCTGTTTTTCAGAAAAAAGTAGCTCAAGAGTTTATAGATATGGGAGCAAAAAATATGGACTATAATGATGTAGGTTTTAGCCGCCTATTTACTAAATATCGAGATGAATATGAGAATCACATCTATACATATGCAGGTAAAACATTGCATCCTGGAGTTCAATTTACTATTCCAGCAAAACACGATATCTTTTTAGATATAACACTGTTGGGATTCTCTGCTCATCCAACCGAAGAAACGAATGGTTTTTTGTTTACAGGAGCAAAAGGTCTAATTGATAATGGTGGAATGAAGCGAATGGTCAAATTATCATTGAACCAGTTCAAAACTTATTCTCCCCGTAAAACTACAATCAAATTCGTTGCGTCAAAAGAACCAGGACATCTTCTATTATTTCCGTCAATTCACGTAGATGAAGGCGCTAGCGAGAGTGTAGGATGGGGTGCAATGATTGAAAAATCATCCACTTCACGTTCTCTTGAATTAGATTGCTCCATCAGTCACGAAAGACCAGATTTTACAGATGCTCATATTTTGTTAGAATGGTCAGAAGGATATGTGAAAAGAGAATTTTTTTGAACATGAAAATATTCAAGCATTTATATGCACCGTTCTTGCAAGAGTGGAAAATTAGGAATACTTCCAATAGAAGAAGAGTTTGAGCATGTCTGGCTGTCGACGGTCTCGGAAAAGATTTATAGAATAGAGAGTATTCCATTCTTTTCCTACGACTACACATATCTTGATGAAGTAATGGCTGATACTTATATGCTGGGAGAGGAAGAGATTCTTCTCATAAAAGCCATAGTGCAGCCTTCACCATACGTTGATTTTAGAGTGCACATTCTCAATGAAGAGGTTACTGAGTACATGTTGGCTCGCTTAGAAGCAGCTTATCTGAAAACTGAAAAATCATCTCAACGAATGTATGCTATTGCTGCCTTGCCGCATCAAATCGGGTCGTTACAAGGGTTTTTAGAAAATGGTTCTAAGTTGGGTCATATTGAGTGGGAAATAGGAAGAAGCATATCATGAAGAACCAACAAAAACAACTTGATGAGCAGTCATCAGAAATAACAAAAGAGTTTAGTTTTTGTGGCTTCGGCCACATACCATATTGTGAAGACCCTGTTCTGTCAAAAGATGGTTACGGTAACTGGGATGAGTATCGACACAAGCTGGAAGAGCTAGTCTTATCCCAAAACATAGCTGATGCGATGCTATTAATAACTCAATTTGATGATGACAAAGATTACTTGAATTTAGATGAAGTTTTTCTCCACACAATAGAAAGCCATCCTCAGTACCCGAGCGTAGAACTTTTTACGAACCGAGCCAGAAACAACTTACATATCAAAATGTTGGAACGCTGTTTCAATGCTCAGAAAATTATTGAAGATAAATCTATACAAAGAGCTTACGATCTGATTACTGATGATTTCAAAAATCCAGATTCAGATAAGTTTATAAAAGCAGTTCAATCTTCATTTGATAGTTTCAACAATCAAGAATGGTTTTTGATTCAGCTATACATGTTCTTGTTCTTTGACTGGGAAACAAAAGATGTAGATGAGAAGAGATTCAAAACGTTAATACGTGAAACCAACGCTAAATAGCTTGCTCTAAAACGTAAAAGTTATTCATATTGAAGAAAAGTGAAGTATATGGAACGATTTGCATACATAGACGGAGAACAAAACCCTTATGGGCAACAAGAGTGGTCTGAGGTTGACAGTCAATCTGAGATAACCAGAGTTGGAGGATATCCAACTGGGTTAGGGTACTTTGTAAACAACTGGCCACACATTGATTATGAAAAGACAGGAAATCTTGTTCCTTTAACTTTTACAGGGCAAGTATTACATGAGGGAAAAATGCTTTCGCTCTTCTCAGGTCTACCAGATGGATACCCGCTTGACCTTTACTCTGAAACTGACTCTGATACTGCAGTAATTGTCATAGGTGAGTATGTACCACATTGGATTATTATGAAGACCTTACCCAAAATGCAGGTGCTACCAGTGGTTTCAGCTCGGGCTTTAGCTCCTTCACTCATGCAAAATTTACCAGCTATCAGCGCTGATTGGGCGTTCAGATTTGAAGATTTTTATGAAAAAGGTTATACCTTTATTTTTCAAATACCCTTCTACTTTTATTCCTCAACTGTGGATGAAGAAATTAATGTTGAATGGTCTGAAATCGAAACCTTTGTTTTCATCACTGCAAATGGTGAACCCATAGTTTTCTCTGAGAACTGGTGAGGGACGCTTAGGAGTTAGAATGACTAACGCATTAGATGTAAACTGGCTTCCCGCCTTTGGCTCGGAAGATACTGTTATTGGCGGGATGCCTCTGTTAAATGAAAATCACCGAACCATTGAATGGCCTTTCTATATGATTGAAAACGGATGGTATCCTCTTGTTTACTTAGGTAGATACACTTTGGATGATGGAAGAGTTATTGCTTTATATTTTGATGTGGACTCAGAAGACTGCCGAGACCTCTATATTAACGAGCCTCGTGGTGACGCAACTGTAGCGCATATAGAAGGAACCAAATGGCCAGACTGGGTTGATATTAGGAAAATTAAAATTACCAAAGAATCGATCCCTGTTTGGATGCATTCTATGTACACTCCTGAGACAAAAATGGATATTCCTGATTGGTTTGTAGATAATCCGAATTACCCAGCTAATGCGAACAATTTTCTGTTACAGATAGATGATGATTTGGATGAACACTTAGGTGTAGGTGTGCATATCTACCTCTACTGGAACAATAAGGACGAAGCTGTGCTTTTTAGTGATTTTTACTTTTAGAACGAATCGCTTTTTTGGTAGATTAGGAATTGCTTGCATCCGTAAATTAAATATAGTTCGATGCACTTATTGAGCTGAATATCTGGACATAAACAAGTCTGAAAGAAAGTAAATAATTTTCAGGTTTTTCTCAGGTAGAGCCGATAAATCAATCAAACGCAGATATTTGGGGATTTATTCGTGCGCACTTTAGGTATTTTTATTGCTTCTGTTCTACTTATCACTGGTATCAATATTCAACCAGCATATGCTGAGGAAAATGTAGACCAATCACCTGACATACCGACCACTCAGCTGGCTCAAACCTCTGAGGTAACCAGTACACAGTTGACTTCTGACCAGACTTCTAAAAATTCTAATGCAGATACAGTAACTCTTACTGCAACAACTAACGAAGATGTTAGCAAATCAGATGACACGGTAAGTATCGTAGATAAAGATACGGACAAGACAGTTGCCTCCTGCGATACTGGCACTACGTGTACGTACGAGTATAAGAAGCAAGATTACACATCCGACAAGACATTCTTTGCCCGAACAGCAAAGACTTCTTCTTCTACAGTGCAGGTTCTCAACGATGTTCCTTATATCTTCTTGTACTCTACGTTAGAAGAAGTAGAATCAGAAGACATGTTCTATCTGTACTTAGGTAGCCAAGGGTCTCTTCCAGCTGGTAAATCAGTTTACATTGTAGACGATACAACAAAAGAGATTCTCCAAACATGTGACTCTTTGACTTGCGAAACTGATTATCTACGAATCAACCTTGCTGATGAAAAAGTTTACGTAGCTTACCTTGCAGACACAGGAGCCAGTCAATTTTCTGATTTGCAAAATATTGTCACCCAATCAAACACAGCAACCATCTCACACACACCTTGGGTCTTGACTACTTCAGCTGATAATGCTGTAGTAGATGAAGGGTCTATTTTTTCTCTGAAAGCTAACCTCAACCAAGCAATCACACAAAACTTATCTATCTACTTTTACAATATCACAACAGGTAAGATTGTTGATGAAGGCCCTGAGGATGAAGGATACTGCACTAACAATTACACGAGTAGCGAATGTAAAACTTCTTTTGCTTATAAAACTTCTCAGCAATATAAAGCTGTTCTTGCAGATAAGAATGAGCTAATCAATAAAGATTCTGTTTATGCTGACCTTACTGGAATCAAAGCAGTTAGTAACTCGGTTACTATCAAACAGCTTCCATGGAGTGGAACCTTCCATACAGAAAATGTTTGGGGTTACACAGATCATGCCTATGTTGCAGGAATTAATCAAAGAACGACCTACTATTACTCAGCTTTTGTAAACCCTACAACAGGTGGTATTTATGAAATTTGCTGGTTCAGTGCTAGTTGTTCAACTGACCCTGATAAATTGTCAGATGATATGGTTCGTCAAAATGGTATCAAATTAATTATTGGCCGTTGGACTGGGAAAAGTAGTGGGTTGCCCCAAGAAACTCATAATCCTGGTGGCTCAATGTATGATATTCAGAAAGAAGTTGTCTGGAAAATGCCTGGTGGGGCTATTCCTTCTGACGGCACGGAACAGACAGGTGGACCGAATAAATCTGAAGAATGTTCCAATACGTGTGGCGGGGACCCCATCAATCTTGTTACAGGAGAGTTCTGGTTAGAACAGAATGACCTTGAAATTGGCAGTTCTGTACCTCTGCAATTTACTCGTTACTACAATGTCAGCAAAAAAGGAACTAAGGGAAGCCTTGGATACGGTTGGAACAACCAGTATGATTTTACTCTCAAACCGGTAGCAGGGACAAGCCTTTCCACTGCAACTGCAATTGCTGTATTCCAAGAAAATGGCTCTACTTCAACTTTTGCTAAAAATAGTAGCGGAATGTGGACAGCAGGAGTAAAGACACAAGCGTCGTTGGTGCAAACCTCAACAGGTTATTCCTTTGTTAGAGGAAAAACGACTACCTTCAATTTCAATACAACAGGCCAGTTGACAGAAATTGTAGACCTCAATGGTAACAAAATTGCTCTGACCTATACCAGTGGAAAAATTTCTAAAGTAGCAAACAATAAGGGCCAGTCCCTTACTGTTGTATGGAACACCAGTAACCTTATTTCTTCCGTGAAAACCAATGGTGGAAGAACAGTCAAATATGCATATAGTACTGGTGGTGATTTGAAGACTGTTACCTATGCAGATAATACAACTCGTAAGTACAACTACGTAACCCATGCAGTCACTTCAATGACAGACCAAAATGGTGGCATTACTACTAATGAGTATGATGATTCTAATCGTGTTATCGCCCAAACCGATGCGAATAATGGAGCCTTACAAATTGAGTATAAAGCTGGTCAAACAGTTGTAACCCAACCAACAGGAGCTGTTCAGAGGCACTACTTTAATGAGCTGGGACAAGTTTATCGTATTGAAAAGGAACGCGACTACGCAGGTTCTTATAACGAATACTATGAATTTGATGCAGCAAATAACATTATTTCAATTACATATCCCGATGGTGGAAGTATTCAAAAAACATATGATGTCAATGGTAACGTAACCCAGTTCAAAGACCGCGCTGGAAATATTAGAGTATATACTTATGACAATACAAATCATGTGCTTTCCGAGACCAATGCAGACAGCAAAACTCAAACATATGCATATGATACAAAAGGTAATTTAGTAGAGCATAAAGATTTCAACGGTAACATAACAAAATATGAAGCCAATACTGATGGCACGGTAAAGAAAACAACTTCTGCTAACCAAGCTATCACATCGTATACTTACAATGCTACTGGCTTACCTACTGCAATCACTGATGCGAATAATAAGGTTGAAACAAAAACCTATACAGCGGAAGGTGAACTCAAAACATCTACTGATGCTGACAATAATCTTACTAGTTATGTGTACGATGCAGTAGGTAATGTAGCTTCTACCACTTATCCTAATGGATATACTGAAATCTTTACATATGATGGAGATGGTAACACCCTTACTACTACTGACCGAAAAGGTAACGTTACAAGCATAGAATACGATGAGTTTAACCGTCCTGTCAAGCAGACCGATGCTAATGGAAATGTAACGACCACTGAATATGATGGAGTTGGTAATGTTATCAAAACTATTGATGCCGAAAATAATGTTTCTTCCTATGAATATGATGGTCTGGACCAAGTAATATCATCAACCGATGAACGAAACAATACTTCAACTTATGAGTATGACATAGTAGGAAACCTTACTCAATCAACTGACGCTAATGGAAATGTAACGCGCTATAATTATGATGCAAATAACAATCTTATTCGTACAATAAGTCCAAGTAAAGTCAGAATAGAGACAACCTACGACTCTCTAAATAGAGTTGTTACATCTATTGATTCACAGCGTCAGAAGACCTCATATACATATGATGGAAATAGTAATGTTCTTACAACAACATATCCTGACAATACACTAGAAACAACAGCGTATGACACCATGGACCAGCGAATTACTTTCACTGACGCAGAAGGTAAGCAGAAGAGCTGGACATACACGCCAACAGGCCAGCTTTCTACTGCAACTGATGTTGACGGTAAAATAACTAAGTATGCATATACTCCTGGAGAGAGCTTACAAACAGTTACTCGTCCAGACAACACAGTGGTCACCTATGCATATAATGCAGGTCAGCTTAATTCTGAAAAATATTCTGATGCAACATTTAGTTACACATATGACGCAAACGGAAGTATTGAGACAGAAACCACTAATGGTGTCACAACCACATACACATATGATGCTATTGGCAACGTATTGAGTCGTGGGTCAAACTCAGCAGATGAACTTGATTATACGTATACTCCGAATAACCAAGTTGCTAACTTGCAATACCCGTCAGGTGAAATGGCTTCATATACCTATGACGAGACTGGCAACTTGAAAAGTGTAGAGACCCCTACCGTGGGCCGCTTTGAATATGCTTACAATACCAATAATCAAGTGACAGAGCTGACTTATCCTAATGGTGTCAATCAAACATTTGAGTACAATGCTGACAGTCAGCAGACCCACAATACCATTGGTAATTTATGGGATAAAAAGTACAATTATAATCCTAATTCTGGATTGTTGGCAAGTAGTTCTTTGACTCTAAACGAACCAACTGAGCAAACCATTGATAACTCTTACGCCTATGATAACAAGTCTCGTTTGACAGGCGTAAATTCAGAGCAGGCAACATCAGGTTCATACAATTATTCCAATTCAGGAAATCTTGTCTCTAACCTTGGTAATACACAAACGTACAATCAAAATAACCAGTTGACATCCGCTAATGGAAAAACTTACGACTATGACCAGCGCGGTAACAGATTGCAATCAAAAAATACTGCTGGACAAGCAACTGAACAGTACACATACAATCAGGCAGATAAACTAACAACTGCGAAGATTGGGACAACTTCTGTCCAATATCAGTATGACACAAACGGGTTGCTTGCACAGCGTAAAGTTGGCACTACCGCAAAAAGTTTTGTTTGGGACTACACCAGTTCAATTCAGAAGCTCCTCGATGATTCGGATTATGAATACATTTATGGAGCAGGCGAAGCCCCATTAGCTCAAACAAAGCACAGCAGCCAAGCAATTACTTATCTTTACGCTGATTCCTTAGGCTCAGTTGTAGTTGCAACAGATAACTCTGGTACTCAGAAAGCTGCTTACAACTACGATGCATATGGAAAGATTGAATCTTCTGGAACAACTGAAGTAACTCATGTTACAACACGATTCGGTTATGCAGGAGAGTGGGCCGACCCGACAACAGGGTTATACAACTTGCGTGCTCGCTGGTATGACACCAATATAGGTGGCCTGTTATCAAAAGACCCTCTCGAAGATGTAACAAACTCTCCGTATTCTTATGGAAATGCTAATCCATTACTCTACACTGACCCATCAGGGAATATTTCAGTGATAACTCCTGGTATTTGGACAAACCCTCAAACTGGTTTCGGAGCTGCGGACGAAGCAACGTTTGGTATCTCTACCCAATACTTAAATGACAAGATGCCAGGAATGATTGATGTCTGCGATGGAGGGTTCGCAATAGGTAAATATGGAACGCTTGGCGTTAGTCTTTTCATGCCTGGTGGAGGGCTTAAGCTTGGCAAATTTGTCAAATGGGATGGAAGAGTTGCCAAAGTTTTCAAATCTTCTCGTGGGGCTATTAGTGGAGAAAAAGCTGCGCAAGAATCCATTCAGCTTACCAATAGTCAAATGAAGTTCGGAAGAAAAATAGGAATGAATTATTCTTCCGATATGAGCAAAGAAGTACTCTCTAATTTAGATATGAGCGTAGAACAATTTGTTTCTAAAAATAGATTAGGAAAAATCAGAAGAGAACTTCCTACCGAGGTATTCGGCATGGATGTTAGAGAGGCTCTTCTGTATAATACCAAAGTGAAAAAACTACTCGTAGACGGAAGGTTCAAAAAATGAAATCAAAGTTGAAGTCTCTTAAAGCATTTTTAGCTGAGTTAGATTTACCCAATTTGCAAGAAGTTGACTATTGGGACGGCGATTTATCTGCAATAGGATTGAAAAACGATAAATTTTTATTTTATATAACAACACTTGGTCCTAAAATTGGTAAAAACGAAGTTTATATAACGATTGAAGATATTTCCGTTGCAGATGCTGACGGAATAGGCAAAGAAATATATGAAGGTGTTTTAGAAAAAACACTTGCAATTTCTAAAATCCATCAATTTCAATAATTAGAACAGATTTTACAGCTAGCCTAATCAAAATGAAAAATACACAACTTAGTGCAAAATTAACTTTTTTGGTTACTTCATATTCAATGGTATCTTTAGACCAGGTGAATCAGCAGCGGAAGTAAAACAAGAAGCAATAAAAGAAAACGACCCGAATAATGAACAGCATACTGAGATGGGCCAAAAAAGCCCAAGTCCAGAAATGGGTAGAAGAAGATGAGTTTACTTCTGAATTTATTGACTACTTAGGGTACAACGACATTATTTCTTTCTTGAAAGATTTAGCGGAAGCTGCCCCAGTAGTGCTTGACCGATTTGGCATGACTCTGACATTAGTGTCTAACCTTCCAGACTCCCCAACGTCAGAGTTCAATGACTTGACTGAGATATATCATAAGAGTGTTAATCCTCCTAAAATATATTTAGAACGTTTGGACAAAGAACAATCATACTTCAAAAATACACAAGGATACTACAGCTATTTAGATGATCCTTTCTTTGGAAAGGTATCTAACATTAAATTTTTCTATGACAGTTTTTGGTATGACGAAGATAAAGCGTTTATTCGATTTGTTTATGCGACAGTAAAATGATTCGCACCACTGTAACTCTTTCAAGTATAAAAGAAGCGACTATCTCTCAGAGGTAGCCGCTTCTTTTATACTTGTTTTAAATCTATATCAACTCAGCAGTTGACGCTTTGCTGATGCATACTCCTCAGCTGTGAGAGCTCCACTGCGGTGCAGCTCATCCAATTCTTTCAGCTGGTCTAAGAGGTTACGCTTAGGTGCCTCTGGGACAGCCTGTACGGGCTTCTGAGCAGCTACGAAGTGCTCCAAGCCCAGGAATTCACCCTCCTCAACCTGAGGCGGCACAGGGACAACTGGGCGCTTTGGCATGGTAGGAACAGGAGCCGCTGGGAACCCCTCCTGAGGGCGTTGAGGGACGACAGGGATAGAACCTGTTGCAGGGAAACCATTGGAGAAGCCTACTTGTTGCTGGTTCTGTAACTGGTTATGCTGATTGAATCCACCAACAGTAGGAATCGCCCCAGTAGCTGGGAAACTACCCTGCTGTTGGAACTGCTGATTCTGAGGCTGTTGGCCAAATTGCTGATTCTGATTCTGTCCTTGGAAACCCTGCTGGCTCTGGAAACCCTGCTGACCGTTCTGCTGTGCAAGCATCTGCTGGCGCTGATTCTCCCAGCTGGCATAACGGGAACCAATACGGCCACGAATCAACTGGACAATGTGGTCAGCTGACCAACGTCCCATCTTCGTAACCTCAAACTCCATACCTTCACCATGGAACTCCAACTTGGACCAGATCAGTCCTGTTGTAATTTCAACACTGCGGATGTCAGCGTAGCCCATACCTTGTGAGTTGCGGAAAATCCAACCGTCTTTGATAGCCATGACACGCTCATCAGTCGCAACCAGGATGGAACGCCCGCCGGTTTCACCGAAGTCACACGGGGCTATGTCATGCACAACTTCATCTGGATGTAAGTATCGTTCTAAACGCTTCTTCTCACGGTTCGCTCCGAAGAAAAGAAGCCAGGTGCGCCCTCGTAAAGCTTGTTGAATATCTGCTCTCATAATGTCCTCATATCGGCTTTGCCAAGATAGTCACTAACAGCTCAACTGGTATCAACATGGCAAACATCTGGTATACTGGAACAGATCATACGAACCGTATTCAGGAGAACCTCAATGAGTCCATACCCACCAACAGTGGAAACAATCCTTGATGAGCAGTTAGAGCTCACCAACTCCGAAGGTGAACCGCTTACTGTTCGTGAATACATGCTGAACCTGGCATTGCGTGTTTGGGATGAAGAGGAGAACTTCTCCCCGATCCGCCCATTCGGTAACAGCGACTGGCAGGATGAAGACATTCTTGAACCTATTGCCACTCGCCATCAAATGGACACGAATGAAGTTTTCTACCTGGTCCACAAAGCTCTCCGCCAGGAGTCAGGTTTAGAAGCCAAACCAGTCATCACCTACGACCTCCCCGAAGGCTACGCGCCAGAATTGATGGAATAAGACCATGCAGCTCACAGTAGACAACATCCTTGACCAGACAGTCCTCTTAGACCAGGCAGAGGAAATCACCCTCCGAGACTACCTCACCAGGCTCTTCCTTGCCATGTGGACAGACTCAGAAGACTTTGACGGTAAATATGGTATCTCAGGGACCGAGGACTGGATGTACCTTGACATCTTTGAACCTCTGAAAGAGTTTGTTGAAGAGTTAGGCTTGGAAGGCATTGGGCTGGAAGAGCTTGAAGACATGGTAAACGAAGCCATCAAGAAACACCTGTTCAAGAAGTAATCAAAAACGTTTCTGCAAACCATTCATCTGCTACGATAATGAGATGATGAAGGATGACGAAACAATTGCACTCACCGCTCTTCGAGTCGGAACTGACTGGGATTTGATGCCATGGTTTAACATCAAATGGGATACAGATCAGCAGAAGTTCCGAACATTCATTGAATTGGATGCTGAATACGACGGTAAAGAAGGCTTGTATGAGCTTCTCACCTTAGATGATGCTGCAACGTTGGAGAAAACAGCAACTGAGTATGCAACAAACACCAGCACGCTCATCCAAAACGGTCGTCTTAAACGTAACGAAGTCAAAGATGAGCGGATGATGACAGCAGTGGCTTCCCGCATCGCCAATACGGATGAAGACCTGCCGTACAGTCTTGTCACCATCAAGAACTGGGTACAGCCCGCAGCTGCTGACCTACGAGGTTTCACACCCAAAGAAGAGAAGACAGGACTGTTCGTACTCAAAGTTGTCCAGCTCCTCTCCAGCATCGGGTACTGGCAAGACAGTATTGCCATCAAACATCCATCAACCAAATGGAACAGTCGTCTCAACAAGCATGAGCTGACAGAACCACACTTCACGCTCACTGTCACAGTGCACTGGATGTTCTCCATGGAATGCATCACCGATGTACGCATTGATGAGCGAACATACCCTGAACTGGAACAAGCGGTAGAAGATATCCTCTTCAACGCTCACACCACCATTGACTATGATGATGAAGTGAACCTCAGTAGTTATGCTGTCATGCTCTACGCTGCCCGTCAAGAGCAGTATCATGCAATCACTGATGCATTCAAACGAGGACTCCCAGAAGACTTCGTTGACCTGTTCGCAGAAACAGCAAGCTACAACATCGTTCCAGAATACGCTTCCTGACCGATAGAAGAATACGAATCATAGGTGCAGGGTTGCTGACTTAGTTGTCAGCAACCCTGCTTTTCATTTGCCTACTTTCCCTGCATGTTCTTGCACTGCTTCTGCTGTCCTCCCGCGTAGCGTGCTGCGTGAATACTGAACGTTTGATGTTGCCCAGCTGGAAGAAAAGCAGTTCAGTGCGAAAAATGCCGTCCATTTCGGACCTCTGTTAGGGTATAAAACCGTTCAAAAATCGTCTTTCCGAGACCGTAAAAAAGTTTCCAAGAAAGTTAATTTTTCGAGCAATTCACTATTATCCCAGGTCAGCAATACGATCCCCTCCCAGAAAGGTCGAAACTCGCATTTCGATCCTCAGGGAAACATGTCAAAAATGAAAAACCGGAACGATAGTCATAACACTACGAAAACAAAACCAGTCGCAACATACAGTAGTTGCGAACCAAAACTACCCCAAGATATAGAAGAAAGAAAAACATCATGGTCTTAGAACTTTTGTCCAAACCAGCTTGCGTACAGTGCACAGCAACCAAGCGTACATTCGACTCCAAAGGTGCCGAATACAAAACCACTGACCTGACACAGGATGCAGACGCACTCGCAGAAGCAAAAGGACTCGGCTACATGGCAGCCCCAGTCGTCCTCGTTCGTGACGCAGTAGGAAACCTTGTAGATCACTGGAGCGGATTCCGTCCAGAGAAAATTGCTCAGTACGTCTAACTAAAACTTTACAAACAAAAACCAACTGCCTGCCAAGCTTGAAAAAATGAGCTTGGCAGGCAGAATCGTCTACACTGGAACCAAATGTTACACCTAGTCTACTTCTCAAACGTGTCAGAGAACACACATCGCTTCATCACACGATTGACGAGCGAAGCAGACCAGGCAAACACCCCAATCAGCAGCACCCGACTCCCAATCCAAGGCGAACAACCAGTCATCACAAAAGACTACATACTCATCGCCCCATCATATGGTACAGACAAAAACGGCCACGTCCCACCCCAAGTGAAGAAATTCCTTGCCAACGCTGACAGCCGCCAACACTGCGTAGGAGTCATCGGAGCAGGCAACATCAATTTCGGAGATGAATTCGCTGTCTCAGGAGATGTGCTCGCCCACAAACTCCAAGTCCCGCTGCTCTACAAATTTGAACTCTCCGGGTTCCACAAAGACACCAGAATGCTCCTCCGCCTCATAGAATTAGACCGAGAAGCAATCCAAGAAATTTCAGAGAAAAACACAAGAAAGGTAACAGCATAATGAGTGCTTTTAGCCAAACAGAAGGTGTGGAGACAGTACACTCCACCCTCAAAGCGAAAGATGCAGGCTCAGACTACATCTCACTCAACGCAGCACTAGAAACATGGGGAACCGCAGAAGACGGCACCCAGTACGTACAGTATGACAAAGACCGAGAAGCTGCCCGTCAGTTCTTCCTCAACCACGTCAACCCAAACATGTACAACGCCCTTGACCTGGAAGAGAAAATCCGCTTCCTCGTTGACGAAGACTACTACGAGCGTGAATTCCTCGAGAAGTACGACTTCGCATTCGTCAAGCAGCTCTTCAAAGATGTTTACGCAGAGAAGTTCCGTTTCGCAACATTCGTAGGTGCCTACAAGTTCTACAACTCCTACGCACTCAAAACCTTCGACGGTAAGCGTTACCTCGAGCGTTTCGAAGACCGCGTAGCAGCAACCGCACTCTTCATCGCAGACGGTGACGAAGCATTCGCAACCAAGCTCGCAAAAGAAATGATTTCAGGTCGTTTCCAGCCAGCAACCCCAACCTTCCTCAACGCAGGAAAGAAGCAGCGTGGAGAACTCGTCTCCTGCTTCCTCCTCAACGTAGAAGACAACCTCAACAGCATCATGCGTGCAGTCAACTCCGCTGCACAGCTGTCAAAGCGTGGAGGTGGAGTAGCCCTCAACCTCACCAACGTTCGTGGTAAAGGTGACCCAATCAAGAAGATTGAGAACCAGGCATCCGGTGTTATCCCAGTCATGAAACTTCTGGAAGACACCTTCTCATACGCAAACCAGCTCGGCGCACGCCAAGGAGCAGGAGCCGTATACCTCAACGCTCACCACATTGACATCATGGACTTCCTCGACACCAAGCGTGAGAACGCTGACGAGAAAATCCGTATCAAGACCCTCTCACTCGGTATAGTCGTTCCAGACATCACTTTTGAGCTTGCTCGTAAGGGTGAGAAGATGTACCTATTTTCTCCCTACGACCTTCAGCAGGTCTATGGTAAGGAGATGGCCTGGTTAAACATCAGCGATATTTACCGTGAAGCTGTTGAGAACCCACGTATCCGCAAGAAGTCCATTGACCCACGTGACTTCCTCTCCACCCTGGCTGAAATCCAGATGGAATCAGGTTACCCATACATCATCTTTGAAGACGCTGTAAACCGTGCAAGCAACGTACCTGGTAAAATCAACATGTCCAACCTTTGTGTTGAGATTATGCAGCCTCAGGAAGAGTCCATCATCCGTGATGACCAGACCTTCGAAAAGGTTGGTAAGGACATCTCCTGCAACCTTGGTTCATTGAACATTGCTAAGGCCATTGAATCACCTGACCTTGGTGTCACAGTGGAAGCTGCTATCCGCACCTTGACTCAGGTTTCAGACATGTCCTACATTGACGCTGTACCAACAGTTGCTGAGGGTAACCGTCGTAGTCACGCCATTGGATTGGGCCAGATGAACTTACATGGTGCCTTCGCTAAGCACCACATCTACTTCGGTGATGAAGAGTCCATTGACTTGACAAGCGCTTACTTCTACGTTGTTCTGTACCACGCTCTACGTACTTCTAACTTGATTGCTACTGAAAAGAATGCCGTCTTTGACGGTTTCTGGAAGTCTAAGTATGCAAGTGGTGAGTTCTTTGAGCGTTACACTAACCCTCAGTTCGCTTTCGGTCCTCAGACTGATAAGGTCAAGGCTATCTTTGCTGAGAACAACATCTTTGTTCCTGGTGTAGATGAGTGGAAAGAGCTTGCAACTAAGGTCGCTGAGCATGGTTTATATAACTCACATACTCAAGCAGTCCCCCCAACAGGCAGTATCAGTTATGTTAACAACTCTACTCCTTCCACTTTGCCTGCGACGTTTACTCTTATTGAGAAGCGTTCCGAAGGTAAGCTCGGAACCGTTTATGTGCCTAATGCGTTTGCAGAAGGAAACGAAGAGTACTACTCTGGACACAACATGTTCGAGATTGACCCTAAGAAGGTTATTGATGTCAACTCCGTAGTTCAGTACTACGTTGACCAGTCAATTTCTCTAACCTTAGGGTACAAGTCCTCTGTCACTACCAAGGATGTTACTAAGAACATTCTTTATGCTTTCAGCAAGGGCAAGCCTTCTGCTAAGGCTTTGGATGAGCGTGGTGAAATGCTCGCCCGCTACCCACATGCTGAAATCAAGTCTCTGTACTATGTTCGCGTGAACAACATTGGCCTCGACGGCACACAGGACGAGACCTGCGTCAGTTGTGCTCTCTAACAAAAATGTAGCAACTTTCTGAAAGTTGTTCTCTGAAACCAGTGAATCCTCTCCTTATTTTAAGGTAGAGGATTCACTGGTTAAGTGATATAATAGATGCATGCCAAAAGAAAAGTTACCTGCTTATCTAATTTCACAGTTTCATCCTGTGAAAAATGGTAACTTGCTGCCAGAAACTCTTACCACCGGTTCTAACAAAAAAGTTTGGTGGTGTATAGAGGAATGTGGACATGAATTTGAATCTCGTGTTTTCTCTCGTGTAAAAGGAGCGGGATGTTCTCTTTGTACTGGCAAAATTATTGTAGTTGGCATTAATGACTTAGCTACTACTCATCCTATTCTTGCTGCTCAATGGCATCCTACTAAGAACGGTGTATTGTTGCCTACTCATGTCACAATAGGTAACAATAAAATGGTGTGGTGGATTGATGAGCATGGCCATATCTGGAAAGCGAAAATTTGCAATAGAGCAAACAAAACCTCCACCAATGTTTCCTCTTGTCCAGTTTGCTTGAATAAACAAGTCCTTGTTGGATTCAATGATTTGCCCACAACGCACCCTCTTCTTGCAGCTCAATGGCATCCCACAAAGAATGGCAACTTGCTGCCTACTGATGTGACAGCTGGTTATACTAAACAGGTTTGGTGGTTGGATGAGTACGGCCATGTATGGAAAGCTACTGTAGCTAACCGTACAAGAAAACGTAGTAATGGCACTGGTTGCCCTACCTGTGCAGGACACTATTCCCAGGAAGAAAGATACATCGGAGATGAGCTAGCCGCTCAGTGGCACCCAACGAAGAATGGGAAGTTACTGGCTACTGATGTGTCTAAGGGTTCAGATAAGCTTGTTTGGTGGCTTGGACCTTGCACTCATGAATGGGAAGCTGTTGTTGGTTCCCGAGCGCTTTTAGGGAGAAACTGCCCGTATTGTTCGGGTAATAAAGTGCTTATTGGGTTCAACGATTTTGCCAGTCAGCAGCCAGTTCTTCTTGAAGAGTTTCATCCAGTTTTGAACGAAGATTTGAAGCCAAATGATTTTACTTCAGGTTCCAGACGTTTAGTGTGGTGGTTGTGTAAAACTTGTAGTCATGAATGGGAAGCTACCGTTGGTTCCAGAGTATATGGTAATGGCTGTCCTCAGTGTGCTGCTCGTAAGCACAACTTCATCTCCCAACCTGAGAAGGACTTGTATGAGTTCATTACGGGTCTTGGGTTTACTGTGTATCAGTCTGACCGCTCTGTCCTCAAGAACGTGTCTGCGAGGGAGCTTGATTTGTTTGTTCCTGAGCGGATGTTTGCTGTTGAGTTCAATGGTTTGTATTGGCATAGTGAGCTGGCTGGTAAGGGGTCTGAGTATCATCTGACGAAGTTCACTGCTGCTCGTGCTGCGGGTGTGGAGTTGTTACAGGTGTGGGAGGATGATTGGATGAATCGTCGTGCAGCTGTTCTGCATACTATTGCTTCCCGTCTGGGCGCGGTGCAGTCTGCTGCTTCTGGTGAATTTACTCCTATTGAGCTGACTCGAACACAGGTTGGTGAGTTCTTAGATGCGTATGCTATTCAGGGTGCTGTGTCTGCTGATGTGTTCTATGGTTTACAGGATGCTGCGGGCGTAATGCAGACAGTGCTTGCGCTTGATGTTGATACTCACTCTGCTGAGGTTGTTCGATTTGCTGCTCGTGGTAATACGGGTAATGGTTTTGCGGAGTTGTTGACTCATGCTGTGAAGATATTAGAGCTGGACACTGTGACTGCTGTTGTTGATAACGCTGTGGATGATGCTGGCATGTTTGAGGCGTTCGGGTTTATCAAGGCTGGGGATATTGCTCCTGCTTCGTATAGTTTGGTGAAGGCTTCTCGTGTTGCTGAGGCAGGCGATGGGAACCATATTTGGGATGCTGGTAAGACTAAGTATCGTTTTTCTGTGTGATTTTTTCTTCCTACTTTCATTTTTAGCAAGTACTTGCCGATAAAGAAAGTAGAAGAGAGAAAATGATACTGGGAGGTTATCATGGAGAGTACAACGCAATTGACACCGCAAGAAGCACAGAAGCTTCTGGATTCCGCTGAGCAGCTCAGTACGCAAACACATGAGGCAACGAAATGGCCGTATGTGGCGTTCTTGTTAGGTTTAGGTGCGGTTACTTCGTTTGGAACGCTGGGAATGTCTCTTATGGAGGGAACAGGTTTCGGATTGGCATATGCTGGCACACTGTTAGGTGGGTTTGCTTTGCTGATGTTCTTCCTCATTAGCACGCAAGATCGTCGTGGTTTTGCTTTTAGTTCTCGGTGGAAACTGTATATGGGTGCTTGGTCAGCTGCGTATATTGCTGCGATTGCTGTTGTTGGTTTCGCGCATGGTTCTGTTGTTTTGACTGCAATTACTTCTGGTTTAGTATTTTTGGTGACGTTTGTTTCGGCGATGGTTGAGGTGAAGCGATGACTGATGTGAATGTGCAACATCCTCGGTTGGATTTGTCGGAGGAGTTGGTGAATCCGGTTCGGTTTTCTATTGTTGCGATGTTGGCGAAGACGGGGACGTTGAGTTTTCGTGAGGTTCGTGAGTCATTGCAGGTTTCGGATTCTGCGTTGAGTAAGCAGGTGTCTTCTTTGGAGGCTGCTGGGCTTGTGGGGGTCCGTAAGGAGTTCTTTGGGAAAACTCCCCGCACTCTACTTTCTATGACTTCTGAGGGGCGTACAGCGTGGGGAAAACATTTGGAAGCATTGCAGAGGATTGTTGACAGTCAATTGTAATCCGTCAGATGTTGTTTATTGAGCATATGACCGATAAGGATAAGACGAACCTTTGTATTGATAAAGGTTCGTCTTATCCTTATTTATCCCCGAAAGCTTACTCCCCTTATGCTTAGACTCCACAATGTTCTGAAGTCGTCCCGCGCTGCGATTGACCTTGCCTCCATCATGGTGGGTATCATCATCATTGGTCTTATCGGTGGTGTCATCGCTGCGACTGTTTTTGCTGTTATTCCTTGGTCTCAGGATAAAGCTGCGAAGCAACAATTAGAGTCTATTCATACTGCTGAGAATGCCTTATACGGTCTCAGCAGCGACTCTAATGTTGCTTTACAAGGTGGAGCTACACGAGCCTCTTTTGGCTCTTCAATGCACTTGAATGCAAATGATTTGCTTACGTTAGATAAGACAGGACGGTACTGCGTTATCTCGGCTGCGGGTGGTAAGGATTACCATGCCTATGTGAAGAGCGGCTCTGGTAAATGGTTTAGTGCTACAAACGCTCAGAAGAGTGCAACCCTATATGCAGGGTCTACTCCTTGTGTGAACGAATCGGATACTCCAGTGGGTTCTGGAACGCAGGCTCCTGGAACTGTTGATATTGGGGTAGATGATGGTTCAGGAAATGTTCCGACAGAACCTGCTGGGCCTGTTGTGAATGATGGAAGTCAGCCATATATAATGAACCCAGCTGATGGTTTTGGTTCTTGGTCTCCGACTTCTCAAAATTGTACTGTGCAAAGCAAACTTAATACTAACATGGTTATTTCCGTTTCGCAAAGTATTACTGGATGCGATGTAACGCAAACATTTGCCACCATAGTTGGTAAAAAGTATACCTTCACAACCAACTTGTACGGTACTCGCGGTTTACAGTATGGTTGGGGAGATAATGCAGGGGTTTTAAATCTTTACGCTAACGCTAAATCAGGTATGAATTACAGTTCTATTATTGACCGTTTAGGAACTCGCACGACTGTTACTTCAACTTTTATTGCGACTGAGACAAGCACTAAGGTTTGGCTAAGAACATATCAAAGTGTGCAAACTCAAAACCTTCCTTATACGTTAACTTTTTCCAATATTAGTTTGACTCCTGCGCCATAATAAGTTTTGTTTTAGAGCAAAACTTTAGACTGCACATAAAGCAAACAAATATGGTAAATCTGTATCCGTTTTCTATCTCTATTTGAAAGTTATTACCCCGCATGAATAAACTGTACTCTCTTCTCAAATCTTCCCGTGCCGCGATTGATCTTGCCTCTATCATGGTTGGTATTATCATCATTGGTTTGATTGGTGGTGTTATCGCTGCGACTGTTTTCGCGGTCATTCCTTGGTCTCAGGATAAAGCAGCGAAACAGCAATTAGAATCCATTCATACTGCTGAGAATGCCTTATATGGTCTCAGCAGCGACTCTAATGTTGTTTTACAAGGTGGAGCTACACGAGTCTCTTTTGGCTCTTCCGCTCAGTTAGATGCAAATAACCTACTGACCTTAGATAAAACGGGTAGCTACTGTGTCATTCCTGCGGTTGGTGGGAAAGATTACCACGCATATGTGAAGAGTGGTTCAAACAAATGGTTCAGTGCAACGAATAGTAAGAAAACTCCTATTGAGTATACTGGAACTACACCTTGTGTGAATGGAGTAGATACTCCTATTGGTGATGCTTCTCAGACTCCTGGAACTGTTGATACAGGAGTTGATGATGGTGTTGGGGATGTTCCAACAGCTCCTACTGTTCCTGCGCTTCCTGCGGCGGTTTTAGTTAAATCATATGATTTTGAGAACCAGTCTGCCACTGGTTTTACCTACTTTAATGCTAAACGTAGTGCTGAATCGATTACGGTCGTTGCAAATGGGCATGACGCTTCCAGTAAATATGCGTTGCGGTATCTTGATACAGGTGAAGCTGATGATTATTACGGTGGGATTGTTGACCGTTCTTACACCTCCACTGGTATTGTCACCGGAGCGAAGTATCGTATGACTGCTTGGGTGTATTGGCGTTCAGGAACTTCGGTTTCTTCTATGAATGTTTCAATGTTTGGAAGCGATTACAAGACAGTGATGAAAGCTGATCCTGTTACCAAAGCTAATACATGGACTCAGGTGAGTTTTGAAGTCAAAGCTACCACAAGTAGAACAGTTGCGTTTAGTAATTATGGTAGAGCATACACTTCCGCTGATTTCACTGTTGATGACGTTGTGATAGAAAAACTGCCGTAATAATTACTTCTTTAGCTTGTATCTAATTTTTATTTTACTCGAAAGTTTCCCCATGCTCAGATTACATTCTGCCCTGAAATCCTCCCGCGCTGCGATTGACCTTGCCTCTATCATGGTTGGTATTATCATCATTGGTTTAATTGGTGGTGTTATTGCCGCGACCGTATTTGCCGTCATTCCATGGTCTCAGGATAAAGCGGCGAAGCAACAATTAGAGTCTATTCATACTGCTGAGAATGCCTTATACGGTCTCAGTAGTGATTCCAGCGTTACTCTACAAGGTGGAGCAGTACGAGCTTCTTTTGGCTCTTCTATCCAGTTAGATACGAATAATTTACTTGCTTTGAACAAAACTGGTAGTTATTGTGCCGTTTCTACTACTGATGGGAAGGATTACCATGCGTATTCTCATTCAGGGTCTGGTAAATGGTTTGTTGCAACAAATAGTAGCAAAACCCCTCAGGTTTTAACTGATGGCGTTATTCCTTGTGTTAATTCTGGTGTAAATGCTGGGTTAGTAGATTCATTGGTTGATGATGGTTCAGGAGATATTCCCATTGTTCCTGGATTAGGCACTCCTGCTGACCCTGAAGTACAATACAATGTCAACAAAAATCAGACAGCTGTGTTCATCATGAACTGTCCAACTACTACTTCGCTGAATGCTGCGCCGTTGGGTGGGTTTACTGGCACGTTGACTATCAATGATGTGAGTGATGGGAAGACATACAGTAATCAATCCACAGTATATTTCACATCGAAGGCAAATACTGAATATGTTTTGAAGATGACAGGGACTTATACTACTTTCAGTAGCTCTGGAACAAAAAGTTGCTTGCAGAAAGTTGCTACATGGGGTAACGCCACTAAGGTAATAAGCACAGCTGGTGCTTTCCGTGATGTGCAAACACAGTTTACTGTACCAGATTATTTACCAGCAAGCTTCACTAACCTCGATAGTATGTTCATTGGTTCTACGAGTTTCAACGACGCAAATGTTACTAAGTGGGATACCTCAAATGTAACAAGCATGACAAATATGTTTAATACTGCTCGTTCATTCAACCAAAATATTGGGAGTTGGGATATTGGCAATGTGACAAATATGTCCTGGATGTTTGCAGGGGCGGCATCCTTTAACCAGGATATTTCTACTTGGCAAACAACCAAAGTAACTGACATGTATGACATGTTCATACGAGCATCAGCGTTCAATCAGAATATTAGTCGTTGGGATACCTCAAAAGTAGTGAGAATGGATAACATGTTCTCTAATGCAACAGTATTCAGTCAAGATTTGAGTGGTTGGAATGTGAATTCTTTACCCACTCATTCCTCTTTCAGCGATGGAAGCAAATTGACTGCTGCTCAGCTGCCAAAATTCAAAAACTGAGGAGATAACCGATAAGGATAAGGTAAGAATCCTCACATAAAACTCTTACCTTATCTCTATTTTATCCCTGAAAGTTTAGTCCCCTTATGCTTAGACTCCACAAGGTTCTAAAATCATCGCGTGCCGCGATTGATCTGGCTTCTATTATGGTTGGTATCATCATCATTGGTCTCATTGGTGGTGTCATCGCCGCGACTGTTTTTGCTGTTATCCCATGGTCTCAGGATAAAGCAGCGAAACAACAGTTGGATAATGTGTCTTCTGCTGAGAGTGCTTACCGCGGTTTGAGTGCTGATAAGGACAGTAAACTCAAAGATGCTTCTGCTACACCCACGAATTCTTCTGACCCAAATCAGGTGGTATTGAATAGTACATTCACCAGTAGTGACGGGTTAGCTATCAACCAACTGTTGGATGTTAACCCTGCTAGCTACTGTGTACTTGCCACTGATAATGGTAAAGACTATGCAGCATATGCTCGTAGTGGTTCAGGTAAGGTGTTTAAATCCACTTCAAAAGGTTTCGCTGGAGAAGCTACGAATGATGAAGCTGTATGCCTAGCGCCAACTGCTGGTGGCAATGGTGGTAATGGTTCTGTTCCTACCCCTACTGGTCCTACGGGAACATCTGATTTGAAGCCGACAACTGCAATGTACAGTAACGTTTCAGTTTCTGATGATGGTTCTGTCATTATTGGAACAGCCCCAGCAGGCAATGGTGCTTTCTATGTTTCCAAGGATGGCGGTAACACTTGGAGCTCTCGTACTGACAGCGGTTATGCTTTGAATGCTGTTGTTTCAGGGGATGGTAAAAAGGTTTACTACACATATAACGCTAATAACAGAGACCCTTCTTACTGGATTTACTCGGGAACGCCTGATAGCAGAGGCAGCTCTACTGGAGCTGAGTTAAGACAGTACTCTTATATTTATACTTCCGCTACTGGAAGTTCAGTTCTTGGATTGGGTACATATGTGAATGCTACATGGAATTCAACAGTTGACACAGGTTCTAATTGGAGCAAATACAACTACGCTAACGTTAGCTCTTATGTGGGCGGTGCTATGTCCCAGAACGGTAAAGTCATGGCATATCTTGGTAGTTCAGGATTGTATGTTTCAACAGATGGTACGGGAAAGAATTTTGCTTCTCGTACAATTCCTGCTGGCGAAACATTGACTTCTACCAATCTTTCCAATGATGGTAGTGTTATGACACTGACTTCATCCCAGGGTAACGGTTATGTCTCTCAAGATAAAGGTGTTACTTGGACTAAGATTGCTAAACCTGTATCTGTTACTGGCGCTCTGCAGTTAAGTGTTGCAAAGTCTGGACGGATTCTTATGCACGGCAGTACTGACTCCAAGCTGTATGTCAGTGATGATGCTGGTGCTACATTTAATGAAGTTAGCGGTATTGATGCGACTGGTTGGACCATGACAAGAATTACTGGTAACGGGGATAAGTTTATCGCTTCTGTAGGCGCAAAGTTCTATACAGGAACTATTACTTTGTAAGCTAATTGAACATATGACCGATAAGGATAAGGTAAGAGTTTCCTATGAGAATTCTTACCTTATCCTTATTTTATCCCCTGAAAGTTTAGTCCCCTTATGCTTAGACTTCATAATGTCCTAAAGTCCTCCCGTGCTGCGATTGATCTTGCCAGTATTATGGTTGGTATCATCGTCATCGGCCTTATTGGTGGTGTCATCGCTGCAACCGTCTTCGCTGTTATTCCTTGGTCTCAGGATAAAGCAGCAAAGCAACAATTAGAATCCATTCATACTGCTGAGAATGCTTTGTATGGTTTGAGTTCAGATGCGAACGTTGATTTGAAAGGTAATGTTGGTAACGCAACGTTTACTGACTCTGCTCGGTTAGATGCGAACAATTTGCTCACTCTCAATACAGCTGGTCAGTACTGTGTAGTGCAGACATCTGATGGGAAGGATTACCATGCGTATTCTCATTCAGGGTCTGGTAAATGGTTTGTTGCAACAAATAGTAGCAAAACTCCTCAGGTTTTAGCTGATGGTATTGTTCCTTGTGTCCCTGCTACGGGTGCTTCTGTTGGGCCTGCTGGTCAGACTCCTGGTACTGTTGATACAGGTGTTGATGATGGAAAGGGTTCTATCCCTACTACTCCTGGAACAGTCAACCCTGGTTCAGGTTCGGAAACAACTCCGGTGACTCCTCCTGCTCCAACATATTTTGCTACTTTTGATTTTGAGAATAAGAAGAACTGGACTCCATATACCAGTAATGACAGTATTACTATTGTTAGTTCTCCAACGCACGGTGGGACTGGTGCACTGTACACAGGCTTGTTGACTACAAACAACTCTGAATACCGTGCAAACAGCACAGTTCCTACTTCTTTCATCAAGGGGAAATCCTACAGAGTAACAGCGTGGGTGTATAACACTGGAAGCATGGGAAGTCTCTGGGTATGGACGAATGGAACTGTTCGTTCACAATTTGCAAGTGTTGACCCTAAAGGTCCAAGAGCTACTGCTACTGGGCAATGGATTCAAGTAACAACAACTATCACTCCTGATTTAGGAGGAAATGGTATTCAGCTTGATGGGTTAGCTTCTGGTTTAGGAGCCAGAGCAAACACGGTCTGGGATGACATCACAATTGAACAGCTAAACTAAAAATATGAGAAAGGGGCTTACAATGTCAATAAAATTGTAAGCCCCTTTCTCATATCCCGATAGTATGGTCTTGAGCAAAACATTTGCTCTATGCGCTGGCGAGAACCAGTCCAAAACATACAAGGGGACAATTATGTCTAAAATATCGGAAAATAAAAAGTACCTTACGTTGGAAGGTGTCCGGGTTTCATACCGCCCGAAGGATAACACTATCCATTTGACTTCCATTGATGAGGATTTAGCAGCTGAGGGTTTTCACCTCACGTTGAAGCAGGGTTCTGACTCGGAGAATATTCTTCGGTCCTTGCTGTTAGAAAAAGGTTTGATTCGTCCTGATGTGGCTCGTGGTGAGTTCCTTGACAATCCAAAACCAGCAGAACAACCAGAAATTCATTCAAGTCCAGTGTATCGGAGCCGGAGTCCGCATTCAGTCATGCCTGTAAGTAGCGGTTCAACTTCTGCTGGTTCTATGAAGGGAGTTATCACGCAAAACACAGGGTCTAAAGGAGGTAAGGGGAAGACAGGCTCTTCTTTCATGGACAAATTTGCTAAGATGTGGAAGCCAGAGGAGGAGACTCAACTTCCAAGCGCTCTTGCAGGGAATATGGATAAGGATACTCCGTGGGATGTTATCCGCTTAGGGGTTGCAAAGAGCGGTTACGTGGATTGGCATATCAACACGTTCCCCCACATGTTATTGGGTGGTCCAGCAGGAACTGGTAAGAGCGTCATCCAGCGAAACATTTTCTTCCATTGCCTTCGTCACAATGAGTACTGGAAATTCTTCGGTATTGATTTGAAAAGAGTTGAACTTTCTCCTTATAGAGTTTACAAGAACACGGTTGGTGGTATTGCAACTACTGTTGAAGATGCTCTTGTGATGTTGCAGTTCATCCATGATGAAATGATGCGACGTTACGAGTTGATGGAGCATGAAGGTGTGAATTTCTACCAGGATTTGCTGTACAACAATAAGACAAACTCAACGAAAGCTATTATGCTTCTTATTGATGAGGCAGCTATGTTGTTATCTCCTTCTGGCTCACGAACTGAGGAGGGTAAAGTTGAGGATGCTATGAAAGTTGAAATTTCTGCTTTGCTTTCAAAATTAGTTCGATTGGGTAGAAACGCTGGAATTCATATTATCACGTCTACTCAGCGTCCAGATGCAACGATTATTTCAGGTGAGTTCAAAGCGAACATGGATGTGCGCATTGCAGCTGGGAAAATGGATTCAATGCCATCTTCTATGATTTTAGGCTCTGATGATGCTACGAATCTTCCAGGTTTCAAAGGTCGTGGGATGATTCGTTTCGGAGGGAACTTAGAGGAGTTCCAGTCCTATTTTTCTTCCATGTCATTAGGAGATGAGTGGATTCAGCAGTTCGGTAAGGAAGCTGAGCCTGAGCGTTGGGCTGAGCTCAACCGGAAACATCGCCCTGAGTCTCCATTGAAGTACCCTGCGTTTACATTAGGTGAAGATGTAAATGGCGAGTTGGTGCAATGGGATAGCTATATGAACCGAGCAATGCTTATTACAGGTAATGATATTAAAGCTCGTATTGAACTTCAAACTGAGCTGGTCCGAAAAACAGGTGTTGACTCTAAAAGTTGGGTGACAACAAGCATGTGGTTTGAAAGACCAGAACATTGGGCTGGTTTGGCGAAGAGCCTCAACCAGATTAAAGAAGAAATGGATACTCGCTATCAATTGATGGAGGAGGACGGAGCTTCAAATTATAGAGACTACTCTGCGCCGTTCCCTACTTATCTCCTTATTCTTGACCAGTTTGAAGCATTGTATGCTGAAAAGATTGCTCCAGAGTTCATTGAGGTAAGAGACGAAATCATCTACCTTATTTCATATATTCTGCGTGTTGGTCGTGCTGCTGGTATGCGTGTAGTTATTTCAGGGGCACCTGAACTCCCAAGTTTGATGAAGCTAGAAATGTTGTCTAATATTGATGTTCGTGTTGCGGCAACTATTTTGAATGAGCAGAGTTCATGGAGCCTTATGCATTCACGTGCTGCTACCAGTTTAGCTCCGTCAGGTGAATGGTTAGTATGGTTCGGACCTCAAAATAAGTTCCATAAAATTATTTTCAAAAAGCACATGAACTCAACGTTTGGCGAATAAATATGATAAACACGATAGTGAGAAATAAGATGGATTCATTGAGTAGCCTTTTTCCTATCCTGAAATCATTTTCTAATGGCGACAAAATACAGAGTGTCCCCGATTCGTTGGCACATATGTCAGGATGGAAGAATGCATCGGAAACAGTGCGCTTAGGAAAGACTCAGACTGGCCATTTGGATTGGGACACAGGCAATCACCCGAACCTTATTCTGATGGGTAATGCTGGCAGCGGGAAAAGTGTTTTGCATAGAGCTATCTTCTACCACTGCTTGACCCAGAACAACGATTGGGTCTTCTATGGGGTGGACCCTTTCAGATTAGATACAGCGCCTCATAGAAAATATGAAAGAACTTTTGGAGGAACTGCAAGTGATGTTGAATCCTCTCTGAAACTTTTAGAGAGTATTGACTTACAAATACAAGAGCGTTATCAGTTATGGAGTCAGGAACATCAACAAGAAAAGTTCGACCTTGAAAAGCATTCAATGAAGTCAATAATGTTGGTCATTGACACATTTTATCCAACTTCCAGTGATGTTTTCGATTACATAAAGTCTCATCATTCAGATTATGCTCGAATTGTCAAAATCCGTGAGTTGTTTGCACGAATTGTAGAGCATGGTAGCAAGGTAGGTGTTCATGTTGTATGGACAGCTATGGCGAGACCAGTTCCTCAGTTAGATAGTCAATTCATTGAGTATTTTGATGCAGTTATTACGACGAGTCGTATAGATTATGAGTCATCTGAGCAGTTCTTTGGCTCAGATAGAGCTGCAATCATTCCAGAGTACGGGATGAATGGGTTTGTCAGAGGAAAAGGATTGGCAAAATTCGGAGACCTCGTTGAAGAATTCCGAGGGTATCTTATTGATGATGAATCCGCTCAGTCTTGGGTAAAGGAACACGGCCAACATGCTGAACCTCAATTGTGGGCAGAGCTGAATAGCAAGTAACTATAACTATTGAATACCGTTGTAGGGAACAAGGCTTTTCCTCTTGTTCCCTACAACGGTATTTGCTGATATAATAGGCTATACAGATAACGGGAGCTAATGAATATGAGTAATGAGAATGCTACAGAATACATTGGGTACGAAGAGCCGAATACCAGTGTTTGGGTTCGTGTTCTTGCGACGTTTCTGATTGCAGGATTCACTGCTACTGCCTTAGGCGGTATGCTCTTATTTCTGTGGTTCGTCACTGCATTATTTGCATGGTTCGTTATTCCAGCAGGTTTTATTTACTTCATCATTGTCGCTATTATTGCTCCTATCAAACGAAACCAAGCGAAGAACGATTTGAAACATGGGGTACCTCAGTTTACGTTCGAACAGATTCAAGCAGCTGAATTCAAGGCAGGTTCACAAACGGCTTCCTTAGCAATGAACATCTACCTGTCGTTGATTGCAGTACTTTTCCCTGTTATCTATTTCGCAGGTAAGAGCGCTTCTTTTGATGATAGTTTCTCTTTCCTCCTTCTTGTAATGGGAGGAGCGTTACTGGTTGCAGCGTTTTATGTTCCCTTTGTCAACGCTCCAAGTATTTACCGTAAACGGTTTCTGCAAGCTGAGGCATATGCGTTGCAGTATAAGACACCAAACTATAAGTGGGTCCGTGCGAATCGTATTTGGTCGTGGATTGTATGGGTCATTTACGGTGTAGGTGTGCCAGCTCTTTCAGTACTTGCTCTCAACGGTGGTATGCGTCTTCTTGACTCATGAATAATGGTAGGAACCGATAATATGTAACTGTACATAGTTCGGTTCCTACCATTATTATTTTATGACTTCTAAACACCAACGTCTGCGTGATTGGATTCACCAGCAACATCCTGCTTTCCGTATAACATACAAAGCTGTTATCGCTATTGTCGGTTTCGCTATTGTGTTAGCGGGCATTGCGATGCTTGTGCTGCCTGGTCCAGGTGTGCTGACTATTCTTGCTGGTTTGGCACTGCTTGGTTTGGAGTTCCCATTCATCCAGCGGTTCAACTCTTGGTTAAAACAGAAAGCTATGCATCTGTGGAGGAAAGTTCGTCCTGTTCCTTCACACTGAATAGGTCATGATTGAAGGCGCTTTGCGTGTCATGCTGATTCAAGTATTTACGTTTGAATGCAGCAAGGAATTCTTCATTTGGATTTTCTGAATCGAAGTCTTTGTCTACTTTGAATCCTTTGTACACTTCCATGACTTTTTCCCAGGGGAATTTGCCACTGTGTTCTTGTAACGCTGGAATAGCGTATTCAGCGAACTCTTCAACTAACTCTGTTTTCTCAGGCATAGTAGCCCTCCATTCGTTTCGTTGACCATTGTATCGGTTAATAGAAAATTCGGAGGCAACCACGATATTGATTGCCTCCGAATTTTTCCTGCAGCTTACTCCTGGTTGAGTCCTGCGAGGAACCCGTCCATGAAGATGGAACGGTTCTCATAAGTCAGAATGACGGAGAGAGGAACACCTTCTGATTCCTTCTTCGCAACATAGGCATCCCATGCCTGCCAGGTGGCATTGTGGACATCACTGGTGTACGGAGCGGTAACGGGACGCTGAATCTTGGTGCCAGTAGCCATAATAGGTTATATCTTCCTGTGTCAGGTGAATAAGTATATGGGCTATCGTAGCACTGAGCAACCTGCCTGTCAACTGCTATCAGTTAGCAGCCGCCACCCATCCATTGGTGAGCTCGTGCATCGTCTTCAAGCCAGGCGTTGCTTTTCTGTTCAGGGCCGCTCATGAGACCTTTTTTCCATTGCAGGTAATGCCAATGCTCATGAGCGATAGTGGTTCGTAAATTACATGAAGGTACGTCAAACGCTTCTGGTGTGAGCGTGTAGAAATCATCTCCTGCGTTGTAGCAGCCCCATGCAATCTCTACTCCGTTCTGTACACGACAATGGTCAATTTTGAATGGGAACGGCTGACCTATCTCTTCTTGCAAACGAAGCACTTTCTGCTCACGACTTTCATTAGCAGGGGTAGCGGCTTCGTTCAGCTCATCAACTTGGGTTGCCCAATTCTGGGTTCGTGTTTTCAAATCAGCAACAGCATTTGCTGTGACAGTGTTCATGTCACTGATATCCTGTTTATATTGTTCAGGGTTCTGGTTGACCATGTTTCCAATATCTAAACTGCTAAGTTGGAACTGATCCAGAATAGCTGCATCTTTGTACTGCTGAATGAGAGCGGAAAGAGCATCATACTCATTGTTCACTTCTGCGGTGTTCGCGTGATTTTTATGCACAGGAGTAACAACTTCTGCTGCATTATTACCGGCTTGTTTGAGCAGAGCTGCATTTTCAGCGTAGGCTGAACCGACATCTTTCGCGCTGACTGTTTTAGGCGGTTCAGAATATGAGCCTTTCTGGGTAAGGTCAACACTTCCTGAGACCGTAAAAGCAACAACAACGGCAATTGTAGTGGCAATGAGTTTACGATGACGCATAGAAGAATGATCCTTATCAAGAATGAAAACAATGTTTCTTAGTTTATCAGACATTGACGGGAATAGAAAGGAAAAAATTGTTGTTACATCATTGACAACCCAGTAAAGGAGTCAAAATGAGTGTCACAATTGACGGAACAGAAGCATTCACTGAGCAAATTAACAGTGCGGACAACAAAGACCAGCAGATTATCGTAGATTTCTGGGCAACATGGTGTGGTCCATGTCGTGCAGTGTCACCTATCCTCGATAAGATTGATACCGAGGACAGTAACGTAACTTTGCTCAAAGTTGATGTTGATGAGAACCCTGAGCTTGCTGCGGCATTCCAGGTTCAGTCCATCCCTACGTTGATGTTCTTCAAAGAAGGTCAGATGAACGCTAACCCTATCATCGGTGTTGCTCCAAAGGATGCTATCCAGAAGCACTACCAAACTGCTTGATGAGTAGCTCCGAATAGTATTCGGATGATGTAAGAAAGAAAAGGGAACCTGTTTGAATTACAGGTTCCCTTTTCTCGTATCCGTGATAGAATAGGTGGATTATGCTTCTACTGAACCTACTTACACGAGCTGCACCATACGGTTACCCTGAAACTGATGAGACTCGTCGGCTGGCAGCGCTCTGGGAAAAACATGTGGGGCCTGTTCCTATTGATGATTATGGAGATTTTGAAGACTTCTTCGAGCAGGCTGTCCGTTTGGATGCAGCTGTGAAGAGTGTTTCGCTTCCTGGCATCTGGTTGACAATCAACGGGAGTAAAGAGGCTAAAAACCTTGAATCAGGTGAGACTCAGCCTGCTGAGAACTTCAAGAACTCACCTCATTATGGTTTGCTGTCAACTCAAGATTTTTTGTTCCACAGCTCACCTGACGCTGTTCGTGACGCTCAAGTGGATAAGTACTGGCAGTGGGATACGTTCCAGCGTTTCGCTGGTAGAGAAGTTATTTCGACTGGTTTCGGTAGCAGCATTCAAGGTAAAGACCTTATGAATGAAATCTTCACCTTGTATAAGACAGGCGTGGAACGTTTCTTCATCAAAGAAACGAAAACCAAAGCAGGTATTTGGGTTATTGAACTTGCTGAGAACCTCAGCTATGAAGAAGTGTACAAGATTGTTGACGTAGAACTTGAATGGTCCCTTGTCCGAAATGAAGACAGGGAAGATTGTTTCCTCGTACAGCCTCATACCTCTATGAGGAACGAGTATCGTTTCTTCGTTGTAGATAATACTCTGGTTACAGGAGCTGGATGTGTTGAAGAGTTCACCCCTTTGAATAACCAGGCTCAATTTGATGCTCAAATGCGGGAGCATCGTAATTGGAATCATGAGCCTATTACTTCCCAGCTTGAACTTCTTGGAAAGTACCGTAAATTTGCTGAGAACGTGGTTCGCCATCTCAAAGAGGAAAAGCCTGAAATCGGAAGCTATGTGCTTGATGTTGCACGTTCCATCAGTGGAGAACCTATGATTGTCGAGTTCAACTCCCTCTTGAACTCAGGATTATACGCTTCACAGCCCGCTCGGGTTGTAGCTGCTTTGGTAGAGTAACCTCATAAGGGTTGTAATTCCTCTTCTAAACTGGTAGAGTGGATTCTTGTAAGAAGGTTTACCTCATATTTAGTTCAGGAGAGAACGCATCATGCAGAAGCTTAGGACCCCTTCGTTTGTCTATCATCTTTCGCTGACCGCGAAGGAAATTGCTCCTCAGCTGAGCGGTCTATGGCAGGCTATTCTCGCACTGACAGGTCTTGCCTATATTGGGAGTATTCTAGGAATCACTCAGGTTGTTTCTGCAATGCAGGATGCAGGCCAGCCGTATGGGCTTCCCCTTTTCGCCGCTGTGTTCACAGCAACTATTCTTGTCGGTTTTATCGCTCACAAGGCCCATCAGAGCTACCTCCGAGTTGGTGAGAAGCGAGTGAAGTCCCAGGTGAAGCTTGTTACTGCCGTCCTTGAAGACAGCGGGCATGATTTGAATGACACGCAGGTTGCTGCGCTGCTGACAGACGGACAGTTCATCCTTGAAGAGATTAGTTATGGCGAGGTGCTGCGTACCGCGTACAACTTGAAGGAAACAGGTTCTCAGTGTGTTCTGACTCTGTACGTCTCAGACCTGCCAGGCAAGGCGCTCAATGGAAATCATCAGCGCTGGTAGAATATCTCTTGCAAATGTCAGACCTGCATGGTACATTGATGAATGTACGAAATATGCAGGTCTGACATTTCTATTAAGGAGGAAAAATGGTAGCCACCATTGAAAAAGATCAAGCAGTAAAGTTCCGTTACAAAAAGATCAGTGGAGAAGAAAAGACTGTTGACCATTTAGTGATTGACAGAGTGTTCAGTAGCTCTGACGGGTATGAAATTGTCCAAGGATATTTGGAGGACGGGGAAGGTCGTTCATACCGTAGAGCAAACATGAAAGACATAGAAGTAATAGATCAGTAATACAAGTTGAGGGTGAAGCTTATTGCAAGCTTCACCCTCAATTATTTAGTTTTCATCAATGACTTTTACTCTTCGTGCACCAAAGTCGGCGCTCAGCCGTTCTTTTTGCGGGTTATTCTGGTTGATCCAACGGGTTGTTTTTCCTCGTTTGACAGACCTCCATACTTCATCGTTACTGTCAACAATGACAGCTCCAATATTCAGGTTCCGAATTTCTCGTGCACTGGTAAGAGTGCGATGTAATCCTGCTCGCTTGTAATGGTCACCTTCAAGAGCGCGGAGAGCAACAACTTCTTCTACCAGTTCAGCTAAGAATACTCGTCCAGCAACAGCAATGTGAATATCAGCGAAGTTTTTACCTTCAAGGATAGTGATTCCATCCTCAGTATGCACACGAGCGCCATGAGGAGTGGGACTGGTAAGCCAAGAACTAGGGGTCAGCTTATTTCCTTCCGTCAGTTGACTTCGCAACCTATTCAAGAATTCATCAGCTAACATTTTTGCTCCTTTTAGATAGGCTACTATTCTACCATATTGATTGTAGGTAGGAAACTCTAATCAAGTTTTTAATACAAAAACTTGCATTTACTTTCTGCTTGTGTTATAGTTATTTTTACGACAGTAGTTCAAGGTTAACAGAACGCCTGGCTCTTGGATTTCCGGGTAGTTGGTGGCTCATATCCACCCTGTCGGCCAAACTTTTATGAAATACCGTTACATCAGAGAGAAATGCAGCGATGAGAAGGGGAGAAAAATTATGTCAACTGTTATCGATGCTCGTAACCGCTTGAAGGCAAGCCTGGTCCGTCGTGAGTCCACTGTGAATGTTGCGAAAGCTATTCTTGACCTTGGCTTTCTTCCTGAGGACTCTGAGCTGCATACTAAGCTTTCTTCCCTTTCTTATCGTGGTACTTATGGTTACTACGATGCTGTCTACGATGACTATGACCGTGTTGACTCTGCTGATGACCAGTTGGAGACATTCGCTGTATTGTTCCCGAACGTCAGCATTGATGAGGCTCTGTCTGTTACCGTTGACCACCTCTCATATGTTTCAGTTCATCAGGATTTGATTACTTCAGCTTTGTACTCACTGGGAGTACCTTCTGGTTGGAGTGCGAATGATGCTCTGCGTAAGCGTTTTTCCCTGGATTGGACTGTAGGGTCAGCATCCAGCAAGAAGGCTTTCGTCAAGCGTCTTCGTTTCTTGAACTCTTTTGAGGAGAAGCTGGGTCGTGTCTTTGACACTCTTCAGCTTCGTCATGCTCAGATGCAGGCGAAGAGTCGCTTAGCGTACGCTGTTGACGCTGAGAAGCTTGACGATATTTCGTTGTCATTCGTTGCATACCTTGCGGCTCGTGCGAACCGTCGTTCGCTGTTCATGCTTGGTGGGCAGTCAAAGGCGTTCGATGATGTCAGTGATGCATTGCGAGACATGATTCCTGCTGATGCTAACTGGGAGCAGATTGCTTATGTTTCACCGACAATGAACGTGTTTGAGCGTCTTACTCAGGATGCTCTGGGTCGTCTCATTGGTAAGTTCCACAGTGAAATGACAGTTGCTGCAAATCAGCTGGGCCAGTTATTCCCGACCCTTCCTGTCCGCATGCGGGCTGAAATGGTAATGGTGAAAGGTGTTGATAGCTCTCGCTGGAATGCTTACGCTGGTGCATTGAACACTATGCGCTCCGCCTGGATTTCTGCAACCATTGCTGCTGGCTTGGATTCAGTGCTGGATAAGTACTTACCTGGCAAAGCTCCTCGTTTGATGGCAGCTGACCTTGTATGGTGGGCACGTAATAACGGCCAGGAGCTCCATGAGGACACTCGCATGTTCTCTAAGCTTCCGTATCCTTGGGAAGTCATCAGCGGCGAGAAGAAGCTCAACCGTGCGAAGATTCTCAGTGTTGCTCGCAAGGCAAACGTAACTAATGTTGATGAGACAGGTTGGGTTGGTCCCCGCACTGGCGTAATCTCCGAAGTCGCTGCTGCTGAGCCTATCACTGTGCACGGCATCGTGGTTTCTGACCCGAACCTTGCTGTGATGCTTCGCAAGGCAGGAGCGTTCTCTGCTAAGAAGTTCTCTTATGTGGAGGATTTGACAGCGGAGGTCTGGGATAAGCAGGAGTCAACAATTGGTGATAAAACCTACGTGGTTGTCAACTGAGTAAGAGGGGAAGAACTAAGAAAGTTCTTCCCCTCTTATTTTTCGAGTTGCAGATGTCTGAGGGGTGTGATAGGCTCTTATTTGTTAGAGAGAAACCCCTTTTACTTCATTGGAGAGAAACCTGTGATTTCTGAAAATACCAAGGTTGTTGAGATTACCAGCAACGTTACTTATGCGGACACTGTTAAGTCCGAAATTGATGCTGAGTCCATGCCTCACATCATGAATCTTCTGACGAACATTTACCAGGATGCTTATCTGGCTATTGCTCGTGAGTACATTTCCAACGCTATTGACGCTGTTCTTGCAGCGAAGGGTGTTGAGTCTGCGTTTGGTGTCGTGTTTGAGAACCCCGTTGAGGTAGTTCTCCCGACCCGAGCGAACCCGACGCTTATCATTCGTGACCACGGCATTGGCATGCCTCTGGATGTTCTGAAGAACGTCTACCCGCATTACGGTCGTTCTACGAAGCGCGAGACGAACGCTCAGATTGGTCGTTTCGGTATTGGCGCAAAGTCGGCTTTTACCACGGTTACGAACTTCATTGTTACCTCCATCCATGAGGGCAAGAAGAACGTTCTCATCTTTCAGAAGGATGAGAACGGCGTTGGTGAGGCGAACTTCTTGGATGAGCAGGATACTAACGAGGCTAACGGCACCACCATCACGATGCTGCTTCCTGACCCTGACCGTCTGAACCGCGTTTTCAATGACTCCAACCTCCTGCTGGGTTTCCCCACGGGTAGCATTTCCATCAATGGCACTCTGAGTACGAACAGTGTTTACAACACTGAGACGTTCACCCAGCTCGGGGATAAGGGCTGGGTTCTGAACAGCCTTGTTGACTGGGAGAACAACCAGCTCACTCGTCTGCGTAAGGGCTGGAATGACAAGATTGTTCTTGTTGGTCCGATTTCCTACACCTTTGATAAGAACCTTCTGGAATTCCCTGAGTACCGTCGTGAGTTCGGTTCCATGGATGATTTCACAGTTGCAAACCTTCCGATTGGTTCTGTTGATGTCACGCCTGCTCGTGATACTCTTATCTTCTCGGATAAGACTCGTAACGCTATCATTGAGGCGACTCGCAAGCTGAAGCAGGAGCTTAACACTCATGTTGACAGCCTGTTTGATGGTGTCGGTTCTCGCCGTGAAGCGGTCACGATTGCTGATTCCATCAGGAGTGCAGGGTTCCGAGGTGAGTGGAAGTTCCAGGATGAGGTTATTCCTGATTACGAGATTCAGGCTGTTGCCGACAAGGGTAACTGGTACACTGCTGCTGGCCACAAGACTTCTGTGCGAGGCTTCTACCAGGGCCGTGCGGATAACACCGTAGTTGTCTATGGTGTTACAGATATTCATGCTGCCCGCACCCTGAACCGTTTCCGTAAGGCTTTCGAAATCAAGCACCCGAACATTACGGATTCTTTCCGTCTGGTGTACACGTCTGCACAGATTGCAGAGCTGAACCCGTGGACTGAGGATATTGCAGTTGCGACCTACTCAGTTGCTCAGTTTGAGGCTATGGGTCAGGAATTCCGTAACGAAATCAACGCTGAGAAGCGTGCACAGCGCGGAGCTGCTGTGAATGCTAACGGTGGCGCGAATGTCAACTACGGCGCACTTCCTGTTACTGTTCTGGGTCGGAGTGGTTACTATGAGAGTGACCGTCCGAACAGCCAGAGGGAATACTCTGCTGATGTAGCGCAGCGTTATGATGCTGTTGTGTACATGCGTTTGGACGAGAATGCTCCTGCTACGCCGAGTACTCAGTTTGCTCGTATCGCTACGACGAACGTTACTGCTTCTGCTGAGGATTACCGTAACCTGAATGCTGCTCTGCGTCTGATTCGTGAGCATTTCGTCCCTGGACGGGATGTTGCTATCGTTCGCATTCCAAACAACACTCGTGTTGAGTCATTCCTGAACGCTGTCCCGCATGCGGTAAGTATTGATGATGCTCTGACAGTTGCAGCGGAACATGTTATTGAAAGTAACACTATTTCAGTTGAAACATTGGCTCTTCACCGTAATGTTGGCCTTCAGAATCTTCGTTGGACTGATGTTGTGAACTCTGAGGACATCAACCATGAGGGTCTGCGTGCCTGGGTGCAGGCAGCTCAGAGTTACCTGCACATCAGTTCAAATGAGCGTACGGCGATTGACAAGTTCAACCGTATGATTACAGTGGGTCGTCTTGCTCCACTGTTTGCTAATCTGAATGAGCAGGTTGAAACGTTTGAGAATTACCGCATTCCTCTGCTTTCAGAAGTGTACGGGGAGAGTTCTCTCCGTGAGGATATTACTGAGTACGTGAACTTCAAGTACCCTGCTGAGTAGTTTGTTGAGGGTGCGTAACACTGATAGAATCTGCTGTTACGCACCCTCAAAATCTTTTCCTATAAGACTTGCAAAAGTTAGAGTCATCTGGTAAGCTCTATTCATAAGCAATACAGTAAATAGCTCTAAAAACCTTGAAAAATCAAGGAAAATCACCTATCAGACTTGACATGAAGCATGAAAATCTGGTAGAATAGATTACAAGTTACACACGTTATCAAACACTTATACAAGGAGAGAAACACCATGGCTCTTGAATTCTCACGCGCCGAGTCTGCCACTCGCGGTTCCAGCATCATCCTGTTCTACCCGGATGGTCCGTTCTTCGTTGATGGTACTCACGAGAAGTACGCTGACATTGTTCGCCTCATTGAGGCTTCCGCTGATGAGGACGCAATTCGCCGCCTCACCCACCCTGATGAGTTCGCCCTTGGCGGCGACGCTCTCACCCGCCTTGCTACTGTTCTCGGTGTTGTTTCCGAGGCTGACGTTGATTTCGTTTACCGTCGCGGCACTGGTTCTGAGGTTCACGTTTCTACCACCATCGTTCGCCTGGTTGACCACCAGAGCGGCGAGACCATTCTTGTTGCTGACCCTGATGGGGATGGCACGCTTACCCACTACCGTTCTTCTTTCGTGAGTGAGCTTGTTATTGACGAGGGCCTTGCTGCTGATGTTTTCGGCTCTGACAACGCAGACGACACGGACGAGTACGAGGATGATGTTCTTGATGCTGAGGACGAGGATGCCGTTCTTGCTGATGTGGCTCGTATGTTTGCTGCTGCTTCGGTTCTTCAGACTCGGACCATCCCTGCTGTCGGTGACACCACGCAGGATGCTTTCCAGATTGTCCGTGATGCTGCTGCGAACGGTGACGAGGTTGCTGTCAACTTCAATTACACCACCGCTGAGGGCGAGGCTCGCCGCGTTGTGGACTTCACCGTGAACGAGGTTGTTGCCACCACTGGTGCCAATGTTCATCTGTTCATTGGTCGTCGCGCTGAGGATGACGCTGTTCGCTCCTATCGTACTGACCGCATCCAGAACCTTGTGGTTGTTGGTAACCAGGCTGCGGGCGCTGTTCAGGCTGACCCGAACACTGGCGTTGTTGCTGATGCTGCGGTTGACACTGATGCAGAGCAGGTTGTTCGTGATGCTGTTGCAAACGGTGATGACATTGTTATCAACTTCAACTACACCACTGTTGACGGTGAGCCGCGAACGCTGACGAACTTCAAGCCGTCCGCTATTCGTCCGACTGCAACTCCTGGCATTGACCTGCTCATTGGTATTCGTTCCGAGGACGATGAGCAGCGCACCTACCGTCTTGACCGCGTGACGGACCTTGAGGTTGTGAACGGTGACCAGGCTGTTCAGGCTGGCCCTGAGGTTCACGAGACGCTGCTTGCGGCTCTTGACAACGATGGTCCTGTCTTCGTGACCTTCTCCTACACCAGTGCACAGGGTAACACCCGCACTGTTCGTAACGCTGAGGTCAGCGACGTGGTTTACTCTCGTAACCACGCAGGCAAGTACCTGCTCCTGGCTCGTCGTGAGCGCGATGCTGAGGACAAGCAGTACCGTACCGACCGCATTGAGAACCTCGTTTTCAACCAGGCCGACTGACACACTTCCCTGCCGCTCCTAATTCTCTCTCCTTTCTCTACAACAGGAGCGGCAGGGACACAGCCCTCCTACCATCCATATTTCTCTCCTTGTGGATGGTAGGAGGGCTTCTTCGCGTCTTCCGATAGTTGTGTATTATGGCAACACCACGACGCAAACCAACACGATCCACAACAGGGGCGAAGAAAGCTGCCCCGAAAAAGAAAGTCGTTGTCAAACCAACCAAAGCGAAATCCGTTCCAGGAAGCAAAGGTGGTTTCACGGCTCTTATGCGTGAAGCAGAAAACAAAGGAAAGCCTCAAACCGCTGTAAAGCAAGCTGACCCGAACTCTTTTGCTTCCATCATCAAAGCAATGCGCGCCATCTATGGTGATAAGCGTGTGCACATCCTTGAAGTTCCTTACATGGAACGCGGAGTTGCTCAGGCTATGGGGGCTGAGTATGTGGAACGAATCAAGAAATACGTTTCAGCAGGAGATTTGCTCCCTCTGCCACTTCATCCATATAAGTCAGAAGATTTCTCATACAACCGTTGGATGGAAGACCAAATCAACGGTCGTATTCAAACTCCTGAAAAGCCAAAAGGTGGCTACTTCACTCCCCGACCTCACCAGCAGGAAGCTATAGATGCTATCAAACGGGCAGCAGCGGCTGGCTGGCGAGGTTTCATAGAGGCTGACGCTACTGGTCTGGGTAAAACTATTTCAGGGCTTGTAGGGGCTTCTGAGGCGGCAAGCATTAAAGGCTTCACTCGGCAGAAGAAAGCAAAGATGCTTATCATCTCACCAAATCGCGCACTTCCTCACTGGAGGAACACTATTCGGCATTTGCAGTTGGATAATCTTCGTATTCAAGTCATCAACTATGAGCAGTATAAGAAGCTTCTCACGGTTCCAAGCTCAGCTGCAACTGTCAAGAAAGCTAAAACGAAGAACAAACACATCACGGAGTCAGGAAAACCGTTCATTCAGTGGGACTTCATCATTGCTGATGAATCGCATAAAATCAAGAACTATACATCTCAACGCACTAAGGTGTTTGAACGTGTCGCTCGTTATGCGGAGACAGCAGATAAAGCCCCATTCATTATTTGGCAGAGCGCAACTCTTGGACAGAACCCGTTAGAGCTCGCCTACTTAGCTCCATTGTTTAGTCAGGTCGCAAAACGCAGCCTGACGATGGAAACCTTCCCGGCATGGCTGCAAGAAGTTGGATTCCATGTTCAGAAGAAAGGTGATACTTGGCAGTGGGTCAAACCGGCGAACCCACAAGATGCAATTCCACGTGAACAGCAACGTCAAGATGTCCAACGTCTGGCAGAAATCCTGTTCGCTCCCAAAGCTCCTTCCATTCGGAGAAAGCCAGAAGACATTGCTGGTTGGCCAGAAGTCAACAAGATTGCTCTTCCTATTCAGTTAGACCCTGACTCAGCTCAGCAATACAACAAGCTGTGGACTGAGTTCCGTAAGTCGATGCACCTGAAAGTCAAAGGCAAAAACCCGAAATCGGTACTTGCAGAGCAGCTTCGGTTTGCTCAGAAAGCTTCATTGCTACGGGTGCCTCAGACTGTTGACAACATTGTTGATTTGTTGGAGAACGGATATCAAGTTGCTGTCAGTGTACGGTTCATCGAAACACTGGAAGCAATCAAGAGTTCCTTGAAGAAGTTAGGATTGGACGCTTCTGAATTCTCAGGCCGTGATTTCATCAACACTGAGCATGAGAGAATGCTGTTCCAGAAAGGTGACAACAAAGTTATTTTGTTCACTGTGGAAGAAGCAGTTTCATTCCATGCAAAAGAACAGCTCCCTGATGGCACAATAGCTTCACCATTCCCACGAGCCCTGCTTATTCATGACATGCGTTACTCAGCTCTTTCAATGACACAAATCGTTGGAAGAACGCATAGAGACGGTCAGGCTGCTAATGCGTACTTCATGTATTCAGAAGGGACAGTTGAGGAAGCCATGCTGAACATCATGCTCAACAAAATGCAGAACATGTCAGTGCTTTCTGGTGATGAAGAAGAAGATACTCTGATGGAATTGTTGGAGAATTTACCTGAGTGAAAATTAGTTGATAAAAACGCGACTTGTCCCCAGTAGTGAGGACAAGTCGCGTTTTTAATGGGGTACAACCGATAAGGCTTTAACGGTTTGTACAGTGTACCTGTACAAATGAAAAACCCCTATCCCCAGGAAACAATGCTTAAAATTCACCAAGTTCTCAAATCTTCCCGTGCTGCCATTGATCTTGCCAGCATCATGGTTGGTATCATCGTCATCGGTTTGATCGGTGGTGTTATCGCTGCTACCGTCTTTGCTGTCATTCCATGGGCGCAAGATAATGCCGCGAAGCAACAGTTAGACCCTATTGCTTCTGCCGAGTCTGCGTATCGCGGTCTCTCAACCAGCAAGGATGCAAACCTACAAGACGCGGTAAGTTCACCTACAAGCACTACTGACCCTAATCAAGTTGTGTTGAATAGCGCTTTCACTGGTTCATCTGGTCTTGCTAAAAATGGCTTGCTTTCGTTGAGTCCCAATGGAGCTTATTGTGTGATTTCTACTGTTGATGGTAAAGATTATCATGCGTACTCTAAAAGCGGGTCAGGTAAATGGTTCTACATCACCAGTGGTAAAACGCAGGCAAGTGAATACACAAATGGAGATGTTCCATGCGTGACTGCTGATACTGCTACTTCTACGAACCCTGCTGGAACAGTCAACCCAGTAGTTGATAATGGGTCAACTGCCGTAGGTACGAAACCAACAAGCGGTGGAAATGCAGGTGGAACAACTCCACCTGTAAATGTTCCAAATACTACAACTGCAATCATTACAGTTAACTGTGCCGTTACCACTACTTACACTGCTCCATTTTATGGATTTAGTGGAACAATGACAGTGAATGATGTAAGTGATGGAAAACAATATCTGACCACTCGACCAACAGTTGCTGTGGCAGCTGGAACCACATACACGTTGAAACTCACTGGAACCTATACAAGTCTGCAAGTGAACAACGTGGGTACAACTATCTCTGACCCATGTTTGCGAACAGTAGACGCTTGGGGAGACACCAGTAAAACTACTTCTGTCGCTCAGGCATTCTCTGGTGCAACGAATTTGGTTTCAGTCCCTGACTACCTTCCTGCGAATTTCACTGACCTAGTTGCAATGTTCTACGGTGCCACAAGCTTCAACTCACCGAATATCACCAACTGGAACATGACAAAGGTCAAATCCGTCAACAATATGTTCAACGGTGCAACAAGCTTCAACCAAGACCTGAGTAAATGGGATGTATCAAACATCCTTACCTACCGTGGAACTTTCTTTGGAGCCAAGGCTTTCAATCAAAATATCTCTGGCTGGAAGACCGCTAATGCAACAGATATGCAAGTAATGTTTGCGAATACGACAAGTTTCTCCCAGGATATTAGTGGGTGGAATGTAACGAACGTCGCAACTTATGGAAGTTTTGCTTCTGGTTCTAAGTTAACATCAGCACAGATTCCTGCAAAGTTTAGATAACCAATAGCGCGTAAGTAAGGACCCAGCAATCTGCTGGGTCCTTACTTATTTAACGTCCTACATAGTGGTCTTTGACAGCAGTCCACGACATAGGGATAATTTCAACATCCAGACTACTCAGTTCTAATAGCGCAAGATTGTTGTATGAACCATCCATATCCAGCCCAATGCTATGAAGCGTGTATCCTTCAACACCATCATGAAGATAGCTGGTCTTATCTGCATGCACATGATAATGACCATGCATAAACAAGTCAGGTTTTACGCCGTCAACTGCTTGACGCATCATGGCGCGAGATTCATTGGCGTATGCAATCTCTGAGCTGAACCACATATCATTATCAACACGATGTGACCCGAACAAATCCACACCCGTAGGACTATCATGAGCAAGCATGATGTCAGCATGCCCGCCTTGCACAGTGTCAAAAACGTTCTGCAGCGTGATGCTTTCCGCTTTCCACCAGCTTAGATTTTCAATACGTCCCTGCTTATCAATGCTGTTCGCTCCGCCAAGTGAAACAAAGGAACGGTCATTCCACGTCCACCGTGTGCCACGTTCAGCGACAAGGATATTTGGATACTGCTTGTTATAACGCCAGCCAGGAAAATGCGGATGTGGCTGTAATGCGCTTACCTGCACATAGTCTTCGTGATTTCCAAGAGTGACATACAACAGCTGCTCATTTGCAGCTAAACGCTTATTCGTTTTGTACAGATACTTCTGTCCATTGTTTCCAGGCCAGAAACCGAAGTCGCCTAGCTGCAAGATATGCTTGACTCCAAGCTCAGCAAAACGGTTGATAGCAATTCCTGCCCAACCTGTGTTGCCATGCCAATCGCCGGCGACTCCTACAATATCAAACGCGTTCATCTCTACATCCTATCATAGAGAAGCTATGCGCGGCAACATGTATTCAGCGGCGTTCCATGGAGTGCAGTTCTTTGTCAGAGGTAAGAGGAGCTACAGGAGGGTTTTTGTAGTCTCTGGACGGCACATTGTTTTGTGTTGACTTGATGTACTGTTCAAATGTTTTGTTAGCGAACGTATCACAGCTTTGTGATGAGTCCCAGCTGGCGAAGGCAATCTCACGGTTCAACGGTAGAATGTTGTCGCCTGTGTCATTCAGATTCCATTTCAGAACCAGAACTTTGTCAGAATGGGTGTCATTCCATGTATCAGCATAGTCCTTCACGTATTTGTAACCATCTTCTGTGAAGTCAACAGAAGTCCAAATAACGTGATAACCTTCCCACTGAGCTCTGAGAATCTCAGGATATGTGTAAGGATTTTTATCCCCGAATTTCAATTCTGTGTACTTACTGAAATCAAAAGCCTGATTAGACATGTAACCGTATACAGGAATAGTCATAGGGTGATGAGGGATATCACCTTTGTAGCCCTCTGGAATTGTTCCAAAACGTTCTTTTTCTGGTGAGAAAATGAACGTATCACCGCACTGGGATAAGATTCCGTCAGAGTTCGCTGGGATAGTTACACTGTTGTAAATGTTTTGGGAAGGTGAGTTATTTGATGGTGTTGCAAACGTTAAATAAGTCAATCCACCGATGCTTACAGCAAGCAGCCCCGCAATAAGGGTCTTAGTTCCTCTATACAACATGATTTATCCTTTATCGGCTCTACTAAATAAGCCTATAGGATGAAACATGAATGATGTGGTAACCGTTGATAATTTAGTTGTGAAATACGAAGAGTTCACAGCTGTCAAAAATGTTTCCTTCTCCGTTGCAGCAGGAGAAGTTCGTGGTGTGTTGGGAGGTAATGGTGCTGGAAAATCCACCACACTCCGTGTCTTGGGTGGTGTCATCCGACCGACTGATGGAAACATCAGTATTGGTGGTGTCAGCACAAAAACGTTCAATGGAGTCAACAAAGCCCGCTCCTTGACAGGATACTGCCCTGATGTGGGAGGACTTGTTTCAGGAGCTACTCCATTAGAGCATGTTCGTTTGCTGGCATCTTTACATAAAGATAAGAGCTTATACGAAAAAGGGAAAGCTGAGATTGAGCGTTTCAACTTAGGTGAGTTCAAGAACACTCCTGTGTCAGGATTCTCCCACGGTATGATGCGTCGCCTTAGCGTTCTTCTTGCTTTCATCTCCGCCCGCAAGCTCCTCATCCTCGATGAACCTTTTGATGGTGTTGACCCATTAGGTGTTGATATCATCAACGCGGTCATCCAAGATGCTCGTACAGCAGGCTTAGGTGTTCTAGTTTCCACCCATTTGCAGAACCTTCTTGTGGATGTCTCCGACTCCATCAACGTGATGTCCAAAGGTGAACTTCTGCAAGTAATTCCAGCAGAAGAACTTGCAGGAGCTGGCGGAGTAGACAAATACACGAACATGCTTATTGCTCATACGGAAGAGAATGCAGCATGAGATTGTTCTTTTCAGGGTTGAATGACTCCTTCACTCTCCTTGCTTTTCGTTTCGCTAACACGAAGCCTATCTTTCGTGTCTTAGGCGTACTGTTCCTTCTGGGCAGTTTAGGAACCATCGCAGCATCATTGCAGTCGACACATCTTATCCGAATTATCATGACAACTCAGTTGCCTGAGGATAACCCTACAACGGAAACTGCACGACGAATGCAGCAGTTTATTTCCATCTACCTTGGTTGGTACACATCAGGTCAGATGAGTCTTTTCGTAGCTGTTGCTGTAGCGCTGCTGTTAGGTTCTATTATCTTCGTGCCATTCTCCGGTTACGTTATTCACGGGATGGTATCCCACAGTGAAATGGTTATCATCAAAAATGGTGACACATATCGCATCGGGGATAGTGTGCTGTTCCAGATTATCTCATCCTTCACACTTATCCAATTGGTGGGTCTCACCGTTGCGGCTCAGCTGATAACCTTTGACGCGCTGCATCCAGCGTTCGCTATTGTGTTTGTTTGGGGTATCTGGTTACTAATGACATTGGTAACAGCGCTATTCTCCTGGGTTGTGGAATATGTTGCCCGTAAATTTGGCTCATTCCAGCGGATAGGATTCTTAGGTCTGTTCATCCTTTCCTTAGCGCTATTTATTCTTCTTGACCCAAAACATGGAACAACGTTGTTCGGTGCAGCACCAGGAATTTTTGCCTTCCTCAACCAGTTAGCTTCTGGGGATGTAAAGCTTTTCGTAGCTTCTCTTGTTATTCTGGCAGGTGCCTGTGTAGCGGTTATTTACGCTCTATCTTTGATGGCTGCTCATACCTTGCAGATTCCTGAGCCGTTGACAGTATCTAAGACGAATGAGAAGCAAATCCGTGGAGGTGCACTGCCTCTACGTCCCGCCTTCCTTCTTATTCGCTTACTATTCCGTTACAACACTGTCACGAAACCTGTGTTTACTGCTGTTGCGTTTGCTACTGTCATCATTCTACTTCTTCGCGGGGATAGTGCGTTGACTACAACCATGATTGTTCTGCCGCTGGCAGTAGGTGTTTCCTTCGGAGCGAATATTTTCGGTCTTATCAGCGGTTCTGTGAACTTCCTATTCTCCATTCAGAACTGGCGAAGAAAGATGATTCTTTCAGGGACCGCAATCATCTTCTTCAGTATCCTACTTATCTACGTTGTTGTATACGGCATCGGTTTGGTGACGCAAAGCGTTTCTCTGGCTCAGGTAGTGAAAGTCATCCCAGCAATTTTGTCAGTTACATTCGCTACCACAAGTATCTCCATCTGGCTGTCAGTGAGTCGTCCGCTGCCGTTCTCAGGTAAATCACGTGAGAACCTTATCTCATCACCAACAGCTCTTATTGGATATGTGTTCCTTCTCCTAATGGGTGCTGGTGGAGCAGGTAACATTGCTCTGTTCGCAACAGGAGCTTCTGCATGGATTATCGCAGGAACGGTTATATTCGTGACCACTATGTGTTTCATTCTCCTGTACCGTAGTTGGATGTATACAGAGAAATACTCCAAACGCATTCTCAAAGAGACAATCAACGCTGGATAACAGCAAAAAGGAGGGAGCGTAACCGAAATTGGTTACGCTCCCTCCTTTTTGTGGAGAGAACTACGTTCAGCGAATCTGACCGCGCTTGCGCTCCTCAGCAACCCAACCAGGGTACTCGTCAAGCATGATGTTGTACAGCTCAGAGCTGGTCAGAGCGGAAACGTCACCGACAGGCTTGTAATCAGCGTTGTCAATGTAACGGGTGTCAAGGTCGTCAAGCTTCTCAAGGAACGGCATGGACTCCTTACCAATGGAGAGGAACTGCCAGAAAATCGGGGAGAAAGAAGCCTGGGTGATAGCACGAACAGCCGCAGACTTGTTATCAGGTGAACCATCAGTCAGGAAGGTTGCGTGAACAGGAAGCTCAGCAGGAGTGGAAAGCGGAGCATTCTCAGGAGCAGTGGACTTGCTGCCACCGAACAGGCTCTTCTTGGTGGTGCCGAAGAAGTGGTTACGAACAGCATCAAAAGCACCAGCATAGTTGGTAGTACCCATGTGACGCTTACCGATGAGCTTCTGAAGACCACCGTTGCGGAAGTTGTCAAGAGTCAGCTCACCGATGTGATAAGCCTCAGTCTCAAAGAGGAAGATGTCAATTGCGCCGTCATCGTCAATCTGAGTAGCGAACGCAAGTGCACGCTCAGCAAGCTGCTGCATGTTACTCGGTTTCCCGTCACGCTCAGCATACTCGTAACGCATGGAACCAGAGTAGTCAAGAACAAGTGCAGCCTTCGCACGGTGACCTGCGAGGCCCTTGTTCTGAAGAGTTGCATTCGCGTTCTTAGCGAGGGAAACCAGCTCAGGGGCCTTGGTCTGAAGCTTATCAAGTGAAATACCCATAATAGGATTTGTACCTTTCTCGTACGTAATGGTTAATATGTTATCAGTCTAAAAGTCGGAAGTCAAGCGGAAAACTTTTATCCACCTAAAAGCACTTCAAGGCGCTGCATCAATGGAGTTGAGTATAACCACTCATGTGCGTTGCTATCAGCACAGGCAAGCGCCCCAGAGGTGCATTCTACTCGCTGAACCTCAGTCGGACTTGTGAAGCCAGTGGAAAAGCTAAGAATAGCACTCTCATACCAGTCCAGCATCAAATTCTGGAAATGCTGAGCATCAGTAAACAGCATGACGAGTACATTGTGCAGGTAGTCTTCGCTCATTTCTTCCAAGTAAAAAGCGTCGCCGCCAATATTCACCCACTTCTCATCCTGTAAGAAGACACGAGCGTCCAAAGAACCATACTCATGTTCATCCGCAGGATGAGGAAAAGCTGAGCCGTTAAAATCTGCGAACCATTTATCCGCTGCAACAACTGTCATACGTTCTTCTCCAAAAAATCAGCAAACTCCTTATTGACAATCCCGCCAAAAATTTCTTCATCTGTCATCAATTCACGCAAAGTTGCAAACTGATGTTCATCATCACGAGGCGGGAAAAGAACCTGTCGGGTCCAGCTCTGACGGGACTGCACCCAACCACGAGCAGTCTTAGCGAAGACAATAGTGTTGAAGCCGCTATCAATGTCCAAAGACCGTTCGTTCATTTTACGGAGGTACGTCCCACCATACCAGGACTTACGGTATGCGATGTACTGGCCCACTAGTTCAGCATCCTGCTCATCAGGCTGCTGAAAGCCATAAACATTGTATGCATCGTTCGGGTCAGGAACAACCAACGCAGCAATCCAGTACGTCCCCAGACGTACACCAGTCACAACAGGTACGCGGTATTTTGCAACCCACGGGTGAGTAAAGTCAACCTCCTGCTGAGCATGTTCAGAAAAACCAGCAGTCAAATCAATTGTATCAGTCATGGTTCTTATCTCTCAGTCGTTCCACGTGTAAGCATCTTTGAATGCCTTCTCGACATCCTGGGAGACAACAATACCAGAATTCTCCTGCTTCCACAAGTGGAAAGCTGTGTCAACCCGAGAACCTTCCTGCTTTTTGTTCACAAGTTCCATCGTCATTGTCAGACCATCAGGGGACGTGCGGTAGAATCCAACACGATACAGGATTCCATTCTGGTGAGGGAAAGAACCCGACTGGTAGCGCATCAGATTCGCTACATCCCAATTTTCAGCAGCCCAACCCATATCGTTCAGCACCTTGCGAATCTGCGGGGAGACTTCACGAATGTAGTTCTCACGGATGTTCGCACACTTCTTATCAATTTCCAGTGCACCCTTGTAACCGACAACAAGACCAGCGATAATAACTGCGATACCCAGAATATTTGCGACAATGCTCTCTTCCGCATTGAAAAGACTGGAAAAGAAGCCCAGGATGATACCTGCAGCAAGAACGCCACCAAGTGCACAGGCAGCAGCAACGCCCTTCTGACTTAGCTCAGACTTCAACTTGTACAGGCGCTTTTCATCCAACTTGAACGGAACTTCAAGTGAAACGTAATCCTCAACAGAGGTAGTGTCAGCACTCACAGTAATCTCTCCAGACGTTCGTGCTACGAATATGTATGGGTTCTATCATACCATTGCTCCTGATAAAACGCAACAGGAAAAATATTTACGAAAAAGGAATCCCAAGACGGACCCCAGTGTTGTATCAGATAACCACCCATACCCGATAGTCATTAATCCTGTCCAATAAGAAGCTTCTGAAAATGCTCCAAATAATCGGACAATGATAGACTTCAATCACATAGTTAGCCAAGAAGGAAAAATGTCAGATCAAACCCCTGAATCACTAGAACCACGTGAGCAGCAGCACCCTGCTTACGAAGCCATTAACTGGAACAACGTTGACGAGTTCGACAGCGCTGTATGGCAGAAACTTACCAGCAATTTTTGGTTGCCTGAGAAAGTCTCCGTTTCCAACGACATCAAAACCTGGGAAACTCTTACCCCAGCTGAGAAGCAGCTTGTACTGCACGTTTTCAGTGGTTTGACAATGCTTGATACCATTCAGGGACGTTTCGGTGCACTCAGCATCATGCGTGACGCTACTTCCCTGTTTGAAGAGGCAGTGTATACAAATATTGCCTTTATGGAGAACGTGCACGCGAAGTCATATTCTTCCATCTTCTCCACTCTTTCCAACACTAAGGACATCAATGCTTCCTTCCGTTGGGCACAGGAGAATGAATTCCTCCGCAAGAAAGAGGAAATCATCATGGGATACTACCGTGACAACGAGCACCCTTATGCTCCTCAGCGTCGTAAGGTCGCATCAACTCTGTTAGAGTCCTTCTTGTTCTACTCAGGGTTCTACCTGCCGTTGTTCCTGAACTCTCAGGCAAAGCTTACCAACACTGCTGACCTTATCAAGCTCATTATTCGTGATGAAGCTGTACACGGTTACTACATTGGTAAGAAGTACCAGGACAGCATTGCTACTCTTTCAGATGAAGTCAAAGATGAGTTGAAAGACTTCACCTACACCCTTCTTCTTGACCTGTTTGACAACGAAACCCGCTACACTCAGGATTTGTATGATGAGTTTGGTTTGACTGAGGATGTCATTGGCTTCTTGAAGTACAATGCTAATAAGGCACTTGCTAACTTGGGTTACGAGCCATTGTTCCCAGACCCTGAGGTATCAGCTGCTATTACAGCTCAGTTGAACGCTGGTTCCGACGTTCACGACTTCTTCTCAGGCGCAGGTTCAACCTACGTTATGTCCACTCGTGAAGAGTTGGATGAGGAAGACTGGGACTTCTAATCCAGAGTCGATTATTCTGACTTCTGTAAGAATGTGGAGGGTGCTATCATCAGGTAGCACCCTCCACATTTGTATGCGGAGTTGCAAAAGATTTCTCCTCGTGCTATGCTGCTCATATAACGTCCTTGTTGGAGACTAGAAAGTATCAGAGAAATCATGTTTGATGAGGTTGGCTCGTCCCCTCAGACCCGCTACCAGCCGCGTGCTGGTGTTGTTAACTTCCCGTTGAAGACCAACATTTCGAATAGCCAGCGTAACTTTCTGGACCTTGCTGCTCGTATGGCTGAGACTTCCGAAGCTGTTTTCAAGCATGGTGCTGTCATTGTTCGTGGTGGCCGTGTTCTCTCGTTGGGCGTGAACAAGTGGAAGAACAAGGACCTTCCTCCGACTCCTCCTGAGGTGTACAACCCTGATATCACGGTTCACGCAGAGATTGATGCTTTGTCCCGAGTGAAGGACCCCCGAGGTGTGACGATTTATGTTGCTCGTGTTACGCGTCAGGGCGAGGAGCGATTCTCTCGTCCGTGCACTCGCTGCGAGAAGGTTCTTATCAAGGCTGGCGTGAAGCGCGTTATCTACACGACTGGTTGATTTTTACTTTTCTGAGCTTGTCCTCACTTTTGGGGACAAGCTCTCTCTATTTATCCACTCTCCTTCACCGATAACTCTTATATACATTAAATAGAGGCATATAAGTGAAGAGAATCATTGCATCATCCCGAGGTGCTATTGACCTGGCAAGTATTATGGTTGGTATCATCGTAATTGGTCTTATTAGCGCAACCGTCGCAGCTACTGTTTTCGCCGTCATTCCCTGGACGCAAGATAGCGCAGCAAAACAGCAGTTAGCGAACATCAGAACAGCAGAGAACGCTTATGCAGGTTTAGCAGCTTCTCCTGACAGCAGCGCATCGTTAGTAAACGCTGCCACTCCTATTGTTGTTGTTGCGGAAGGTAGCGCTCCCTCGTATGCTTCTTTGAAAGCCTTAGTGGACAAAGGACTGTTTGGCATTAACCCTGCTTCAAACAGCGCAATTATTTCTTCTGATGGAAACTTATGTGTTACTACTGGAACGAACTCGTATCGCGCAGAAATCAAATCTGCATCAGGGAACTATTTTTACAGTACAGATACGCAAAATCCAACTAAACTTGCTGCTTCACAGTTGAATTGCTTGCCTGCTGAAACTTCTCCAAACATCACTTATGATGCTAATGGTAACTGGACAGAAGGAGCAACCATAAATGGGGTAAATCAACCTGTACTGTTCTTGGGTGGTTTCACTGTGAAAACTGATTCCACGCAACTTGTTGACTGGTCTATCAAACTGGATCGGAATGCTGCACCGTACTCTAATCTCACTGATGGTGATGTGAAAGCTATTACAGGTTTACCAGGTTGGGCTACTATTACATCTGATGCAAATACTATTACTATCTCCAACAACACAACTACTATGAGGGTAAGTAAAACAGCTCCTGTCACCATTGGTCAGCTGCGTTTCACTTATCAAATCCCAACATGGACTGCTGCTCAAACAACCGCTGGAACGCCTTATAGCTTCACCACAGCAGGAAGCAATGCTGTTCAAGGAAGTGTTGATGTGAGTTTGAATAACACTGGTGAAACACGTTACGGATACTGGTCTGCGGATGTTGACGCTTCTGCTATGAAAACAGCTGTTGGTCAAGCAGGAACTCTTTCTTTGACGACCGCTGCAACAAACGCAGGGTTTACGATTACTCCAAAAAGCGGAGACATTTACACTCTTACTTACGCTCCTTCCAATGCCCAGAATTACATGTTGAAAGGCAAAACTGCTGACCATCAGAGTTTCTCAACTGACGGTATCGCCCACCTGACAAGCATGTTAGTCTACACTGGCAGCGGCGCAGGAGCGGGAACTGTATATACTTCCACAGATGGTTTGACGAAGGTAACTGTATCTGGTGTCACAAAGACAAGCCCTCCTCAAGTGACTACAACCTTCACTACAAGTAAAGTCGGCGCTTGGTCTGTTGATGTAACTTTGACTGATTTATTGAACATTGACCGAACGAAGACTCCAAAGGTTGACAACGGTAACTTTACGCTGGTGAAGAAATCAGGAGATGTGTACACTATGTCATTCACAGGTACATGGAACTCAGGTACAGGTCAAACAACGAACACTATTACTTCCTATTAGTAACCATATAGCATGGTTAGTTGAGAATGGATTTGCAACTCTTGACTAATCATGTTATAGTGTTCCCTATGACAACTGTGACTGCAAACGACACCCGCCTCCTGGCGGCTATTCGTCGTTCGTTCACAGAGTACCTTATCTCCCCGCGTTCCACGAAGAAGATTATCTCGTTGCATGGAACCATTGCCGAGATTCTTCACAGTAAGCTCAAAGAAGCCTACCCTGAGAAGAACATTGATGTTATCTCACGAGGGTACGGCTCTGATAAGGAGTTTGCTGTTCCTACTCTCACGGGAACGAAGAACTGCGACATTACGGTTCTCCATGATGGAGAGCCTATTGCTGTTATCCCTGTGAAATTTGTTTGCTCAAATTACTCGCAGAATGCAAACAACTATATTGACAGCATGATGGGTGAGACAGTCAACATTCGCCTGGGTAACATTCAGGTCCACCATGTTGTTATTATCCCTGCTTACGTCCCGCATTTTAACTCGCAGGGCACTGTAACGCATGTCGAATACATGAACGACCATAACGTCGACAAGTATCGTAAGCTGTTTGAGAAGATGCAGGCTGATGCAACCCGTGCCGTGCTACCGAACTCACTGTTCTTCTCACTGGTGGATACAGGGAACAAGGAAACGCTTCTGACTCATCAGCGGGATAAGACGTTCCAGGCTCGTACTACTGCTGGGTTTGCTGATGTGGTGAAGTTCCAGAGTACGGTTGCTCGTCACGCCGAGAACCTTACTGGATTGTTCAGCGAAGAGAATCAGACGTTCTTGCAGCAGGTTAACGACTTTGATGCATTCCTTGACAGTATCGTGGAGAATCTGTTCACTGAACAGTGAACAATTTGACGTTCTTTGCCCCGAAAGTCTTATAGCCACCGCTCATATCTTTACCTGTCAACTTGACATAACGACAGAAGTCTTCGGATTCAATCACTTCTTTGATTTGCTCTAAGCTCAAACCGTCAGCAATAGCGGTGACGAACAAACCTGAGTAAACAACGGTTTCCATTGGTAAGATGAATGCTCTAATATGTGTCTGGTCAGGATGCACAACATGACTGAAAACGAGCTTCTCTTTGAGCATGTTTCCGATTCCCTGGCTGCGTCCATAATGGAACCACAGAGCTGATTTATCGCTGTCTCGTGTTTCTAAGTCTTCTTTGTGGGTCAGAAGGTATTTATGAGCCTTCTCATGTTGGCTCAATTCATCTTCGGAGAGTCCACGAACTTTATCCCCATCAGTAATATACGGGAAGATAATACGTTTCGTGAGTTCTTCACCCTTATAGGTTGAGGCTTTGACCACGGGAAGTGTTATTGCTTGCTCAGCGTCCACAGGAGCGCCCAGGAAGGCTTTATCTCGCAGTGTGGCAACACCATTCTGGATGTTACTCAAATCGCCTAAGAAACGCTTGTAGCGTTTTCGCTCCTGCATGAAAAGCTGGTCATCAGGTGACACAAACGATAACGGTTCACCCGCATACTCATCGAAATCATTATAAGAAGTGAAACTGGTCCAAGGTTCTTTGATCCCGTTCTCCACGTACCGAACTTCTGTTCTGTCTGATGCGTTATCCAAAATAGTGATAGCAGTGTAGGTAGAAGCTTCTTTCCCAAACACAGGAACTGCTCCATAGTTGATGATGCTATGGAGCTTCTTACCGTCAATAATTTCTTGCCTGAATGACTTCTGTGAAGCATTTTTTAACCAAGAGTTCGGAGCAATATACGCTAAGACTCCCTGAGGGTTCAACCATTTCAAACCCAGCTCAAAGAAGATGATGTATAAATCAGTTGTACCGGTAGACATGGCGAACTGTTTCACATGAGCTCGTAATGTTTCATCCATGTTATGCACACGGATGTACGGAGGATTCCCAATGACAAAATCATAGGCTCCGTAACCTTCAACTACCAAAGCATCGCTATGCGTCAGATGCCATTGCACATTCGTAAGACCATAGCTTGTAGCTAATGTATCTAAGTTCTTACGGGTAATTTGCAGGACTTCATCATCATATTCCACTCCATGCAGGTTCGTGGCAAGGCGTAATGTAGTCTCTTCATCAGACAAACCTGCTTCACGAGCAGTGACGATGATACGTTTCGCCGCAGCAACAAGGAATACACCTTCCCCACAGGAAGGTTCTAAGACCTGAGAATTGAGCACTGTTGCGCCAGAGTAACCGATTTCATCCAGCATAAGTTCAACAACCCACTCAGGGGTGAACACTTGCCCTAAATCTTTCTTTTTACCCACGTACAACAACCATCCCTTATCTTCATCTATTCTATCGGAGAACGTAGATAAGTGGAAGAAACTGCGAGTATATAAGAAAGAGGGACTGACTTTGTAGTCAGTCCCTCTTTCTTTTTTATTTTTGTTTAGAGTTCTTTCTGGCCTGTGCGCAGTTCACGAAGCATGCGCTCGTAACTGTATGACATCATTTCAGCATCATTATATGCACGGTGAGCACCAAGGTACGGAACGTTGTAACGTGCAGTGAACGATTCCAGCTTGTCATTAGGAACATCATCAAGCAGACGGCGAGAAAGCTTCATGGTGTCCATGATGCGGACCTTCTTGTGCTTGACAGCATCAGCGAAACCAGGAACATGGGTGTTCATCCAACGAGTTTCAAAGGAAGCGTTATGAGCCTGCATGATGCCGACCTTCGTGAACAAGTCAAGAACGGCTGAGCCTTCCTTCTCGTTCAGGAACTGACGCTTCTTAGAAATCTGAGTTTCAGTAATACCGTGAACTTCCATGTTGCCTGTACCGCGAGCAAGAACAGCCTTTTTCGGAAGACCGTACAGTTTGCTGACCTTCTTGTTTTCAGTGTCATTACGAGTCAAGTCTGAATGACGGTAGTTGCTGCGAACAGACGCACCGAATTCAATAATGTAACCTGACTGAGGCTGTGAACCTGCTGTTTCAAGGTCAACACCAACATAATCAGGAAGCGTGTCCAGCTTAGCAGTCTCAGTGTAGAGGTTACGCAGGCGAGACTTCACGTAGTTCTTGTCAGAAGCCTGTTCCTTATCGAAACCACCAAGGAACTCACGCTCAACAGCCTGAGGCTTCACACCGCGCATGGTTGCAACTTCTGAGAAGATTTCCTGCTTCTCTTTGTTCTGCAAGGACGAGTTCAACGCACCCTGGGAGAAACCACGAGGGCGAACACGAGTAGCGAAAGTACCTGCACGACGGTCACTAAGTTCTTTGTCAAATGCACGCATAGCTTCAAGGTTCTTCTCAGCCTCTTCCTTCAACTCAGGAGTCATCGTAAAGTGGTACTCACGGTATTCACGGTCATCAATGACAACAGCAACCATCCCACGGTCAAAGCCTGCTGCCTGAGCATACCAAAGAGTCTGAGCACGGTATGCAGGAGGAATAGCAGCAAGGCCGTCCTCAGGGTTGCCCCACTTCTCAGCAACAGAAGCCGTTTTGATTTCAACAATACCGTTCGGCTTGCCCTGCTCATCAGTCATCAGACCGTCAAAGTTAGCGAACTGGAACTTATTGTCTTTGTGCTCCCATGAAGTCTTGCAGAATGTAATGTTCTTGTCAGGGTTGTTCTCACGGACCTGCAAGAAGATTCGCTTCTCCCATGCATTACCGCGACCAGCAGCACCTGAGAACTCATCGTTATTCAGAGCCTGCTCAGCAACCTGCTCATCGCTGATAGGTTCCAGCTTAGAAGCAATAATTTCATCGCGGGAGTTGTAAGCACCAGGTACACGCATGATAGAACCAACATCGGAACCACCAATACCCTTCTGGCGCTGTTCAAGCCATTCGCGGGTTCCTGACTCAAATGAGGCAGTCTTACGGAGGTCGTTGAGTTCTTCCTCATCATACTCACGCCATTCACCTGAGGCGCGAAGACGCTCTTCCTCAGCTTCGGCAAGGTGTGCAACAACAGGAGCAGCAACATCCTTGTACTCGTTAATCTGCTTGCGAAGAAGAGTAATCTCCTCATTCACATCAATCATAGCGAGTTCTTTCTGGCGAACATCCTCATAGTAGAACTCAGCATCGTTATTCCACTTGTTCTTGAGAACGTCACGGTCAGCCTTCAACTCTTCAAGAAGTTCAAGGTTCGCGTTACGCGCTTTGAGCAATGTCATGAAGTCATCACTGTTTACGCGGTCCTGAATGAACTGCTCCATAGCCTCAGCGTCACCAGAAGCGATGACATCAGCTGCCTGAGCCTTATCATCATCAAGAGTCGCAATGGCTTTCTGGTAGCCGTAGGAAGTCACAGGAACATACTCACGCTCCATCGCAGCCTGAACAGCAGCATTGGCAAGGTGACTTTCAATGCTTTCAGGGGTTGCGAGCTGAGAGTTGAGCAGCTCCTTATTCTTCAACTGGTGAAGCTTGGTCTCGGGGATGTCATTAAGGCGGCAGTTTTTTGCGCGGCATACGACCCACTGACCGACGCGCTGACCTGTTGCTTGCTTATGGTATTTCTTCATGATTAATAACTAACCTACACTAGAAGCGTTTGAACCGCAAATCCGCGATTCAGTGAAGATGGGCGAAGTTTTTTACATCATGAACAGTAGCACCTTTTACCAGCGGTGACAACTCCTTCAAGAAATAACTCAGCTTATCCTCATTTGCAGCATGCAGAGTCTGTGACGCTAACGTAAGAGCACGGCGGCTAAGAAGAAGTGCACAGAAGCGTTCCAAAGCATATGCGTTGACTGTTCTACCTAACAGGTTTTCATACTCCTGCTGGAACATCTGCCATAGATCGTTCCGGCGCATACGTTGAGTCAAGTGAAGATACATGTGTGCTAAGTCATACTCACGGGGAGCTGAACGAACATGCTCATAACCTGCCCAGAATACAGAATAGTCTTGACGCATCATCAAGCTATCAGGCACAGCATTACCGTGACAGACCACATTGTATTCAGGAGCTACTGTCAGTAAGTCTGTGTTTGGTTTGATGACAGTATTGAACAACTCGCGTAAGCGTGTTTGATTTTCAGCGCGGAGATACTTGAAAGAAGGTGAAGTCAGCTTTTCGCCATAGGAGATATACTGATCGTCAGCTACCGCATGGAGTTCAGGGTATTTCTCAAAGGAATGGAATCGGAACAGTTCCCGCGCAGCTTGCACTGCTTGGATGCCGCTCATACCAAGACTAATAGGGTAACGTGATTCCCATTCCCAAGCAGAGAGATACATGCGCATACCAGACAAACTACGGTATTGTATTTCTTCCAGAAGTGGATTTGTGCCATACCCCGTGCGGAATGAGAAGGTTAACTCATCCTGTAAAGATTTTGGGTTTGTGTCTGGGCGGAGTAGTTTGACGAAAACTTTCTCCTGGTCGGTAATGATGTGATGTTTAGAAATGTTGTTCGAGTCAAGGTGAAGCAAAGTATGACTGACATAGTTCTCATCCAACACACGACCTACTTCTTGAACAAGGTTCATAGTCTGGTGTGGCTCTTCCTGATGTTTCTGGGGTAACAAATGGTCGTATATCTTTATCGGGCTAATTCCATGTTCTAACCATTCACAAAAACCAGGATAGTTGAGAAGAATCCGATAGAATAAACCACTATGACTGATAACAAACAATACCCTTCTCCATCAGCCCTTGTCCGTGAGTTCCACGAGACATACGGCCAGCCTATTCGCACCGAACCTGTCTTCGATATTCCAGAGCGTGTCATGCGCTCACAGTTGATCCTGGAAGAAGCCAGTGAATATTTTGAAGCGAACAAAGATAACGACCTTGTAGAGATGGCTGACGCATTAGCTGACTTAGTGTATGTCGCTTTCGGTGCAGCTTTGACTCATGGTGTCAACCTGGATGCTTCTTTCGGTAACCACGGACTGTCTCCTGCTGAGGTTCTCAAAGTTGTCCATGTCAAGCGTCTTCGTCAGAAGCTTCGCACCACCCCAACGTTGAACGTTCTTCAGCGTAACCAGATTGCTGGTGGAATCAGCAAGACCGCAGTTATGTACAGCAAGTACGTCACCGAAGCCCACTTGGAAGGTCCAGGAGACCCTGACCACATCCGTGAGCTACTGACCACCATTGTTTCTTCCTGCTACTTCGCAGCGTTCTCCTTAGGTATTGACTTGGATGCAGTCCTTGAAGAGGTCCAGCGTTCCAACATGTCTAAGTTGGGTGAAGATGGTAAACCTATTTACCGTGAAGACGGTAAAGTCCTCAAAGGCCCAGGCTTCTTCAACCCTGAAATTGAGCGAGTTCTCCGTGAGCAGGGTTGGCAGGGTAAGGCCAAAGAGAAGAAATAATCTTCTTTCGTAATACTTCCAGAAGGGAGGCAGCAGAAAATTGTTGCCTCCCTTCTTCTATAAGTTGCGCATGTCAGTCATATCCGATAGAATAGTAACAGTTCATGTAGGAGGCCAGGACAAGTAATGACAACCATCATTGGTGTTTCAGGAAAAATCGCATCAGGTAAGGATTACCTTACCGAGAAACTTGTTGGAGAGTTGACACGTCGTGGCTACAGCTACGCACATACAGCGTTCGCAGCACCATTGAAAGCTGAGCTGGACGAAATCATTCGAATTATCCACCTAAATCTGGGTTTTAATGATGAGCGCATTGCTGATGCTATTGCTCAGCAGATGGATATGGAACATTCTGACGGGCTACTCTTGGTTGGTCATTTGAGGGAAGAACTCACCCGAACACCTTCATTGACTGCGTACTCTCGCACAGTTGTCATCCGTCAAGTTTTACAGGATTTGGGTACAACTATTCGCCGTCGACAGAATCCTACGTATTGGACAGATTTGTTTGTAGAGTTCGTGGAGAACTCCAACGCTGACTTCGTGTTTGCTTCTGATGCGCGTTTCCCAAACGAAATGGATACTGTTGTTGATAATGACGGATTCGCCATTCGCTTAGATATTCCTGAGGAAGTTCTTGCTGAACGTCGTAATCGCCGTGATGGGATTATCTACACACCTGAGCAGTTGAACCATGTTTCCGAAACCTCATTAGATGACTATGAGAAATTTGACTTGTACGTTGGAGTGCAGTTTGATGCTGCTGAAATCGTGGATAGCCTACTAAAAAAAGCTGAAAGCTTCCAAGCTTCAAGTTTGGAAGCACTTTCCGCAGGTTTCCCCAAAGGAACAAATGTTGCAACCTATCAAGGGCATAAGCAAGTTGAAGACATCGAACCAAACGATTGGGTGTACACATTAGCAGGGCATTATCCTGTCCGGGCAGTGGACAGTCATGTTACAAGAAGCTCTGTCACTTTATTCATTGATGGTGCTTTACCTATTACCGCGCATGATGAGCAGAAGTTTCTTGTGCGTAAAAATAAGCAGGACACAGATCCTTCTTGGGTTAGCGCCAAAGACATTCAAACTGGGTGGTATGTTGCCCAGAGCGCTGAATGGTCTCTGCTGGATAAAGAAATGATGAATCCGTACGGACATCATGAGAATCAGTTTGAAGGACCCTACGGCTTTGCAACACTCATGGGAGTTCTTGTCCAATGTGGAACATACACGCTGAATAGCCTTGGTAAGCCAAGCTTTACCACGTCTCACAATACAAAAGAATTCAAAGACCTTCTTACTGAGTTGAAATGTGAGTGGGAAGAACTTTCTAATAAAAGACTTCTTGTTCACCATCCAGATATTACTGATTTGGTTCTGGCTTTTGGTGACAATAAATGGACACAGTATGTTCCTGAGCTTATCCATCAAAAACCCTACGAATGGAAAGTGCAATTCTTAGATGGAGTATTCTCCAGCTCTGAGGATACAGGCTGTTCTATCCGCAGTAAAGACTTAGCATTAGGTATTGCCCGACTTGTACGTAGCGTAGATAGCATCAATGAAGTGCGAGTATCTGCAACTGGGTATAGTAAATGGCAAGTAGCAGTCGTTCCGAGAACCAGTCATGTTCGTTCTTCTCGTATTGAGTGGTTGCCTATTGTGAAAACAATTACAAGAAATGAAACTTCTGGGTTAGATGTGTACAATATTCAGCTAACTTCTCCTCATGGGGAAAATTATACGAACTATTTAGCTGATGGATATTTTGCACTAGGTTAAATAAAAGCGCCGCTTCCTAATGTGAGAAGCGGCGCTTTTATTTTATTGTAACCAGGCGAATCTATTCAACGGCCAAAAGCGAATATGCGGTTGCCCTAAAACTCTGTCAACAGGAACAAACGGTTCCGTAGGATGGTAACGGGAATCAGCTGAGTTCTTTCTGTTATCACCCATAACAAACAGCTTCCCTTTCGGAACAATGTAATCAAAAGTTTTCTGGGTGTCGTTGACCCCATCTTTCAGGTACGGTTCGTCAATACTCTTCCCATTGATTCGTACTTTACCGTCTGCTGAGCAGCAGGAGATATGATCCCCTCCCACAGCGATGACTCGCTTGACAAATACGGTTCCCTCAGGTTCACCCCAAGAAGCAGGAGGGTTAAACACGATGATGGTTCCTCTTGTCGGAGAATGCGCATTGTCAATAAGAGGAGCTGAGAGCATATAGTCTCCTACTTGCAACGTATTTGTCATAGAAGCAGAAGGAACAACATAAGAATTGACGAAGAAAACATTTAAAACAATTCCTACAATCAGCGCGATTACGAAAACCGTGAATCCTGAGATTCTGCTTTTCTTGCGCACCGTAGGCAGCTCTTCTACGGAAGAGTCAGAGATGTTATCCATTCGTTGTTCTTTCAATACGAGGGCGGTAACTATATGCCCGATAGCTTGAAAAGCGAAAAGTTTTTCAAACTACGGTACAGTTGTAGCTTAGTTTAGCATATTTATGTAAGGTTTCTTGTGATTTCAACAATACGTGTCAACCCTAAATTTCATAACGGTTTGACCGTATGGGTTTTCGTGCTGTTATTCGCAGGCCAAGGATTTAGAAACCTTTTCAGCCTCACCGGTTATGGCATCCTTACAGCGCTTACTGTCACCGCTGTTGTTATCTGCTTCAAAGATACATTCACCATACGAAGAGTCTCACCACTTCTACTTGCTTTCGTTACTTTGGCTACACTGTCTACTATATGGTCTGCTTACAGAATTGAGACACTGATAGCTTCAGTTATTTTCATCGCTACCAGTGCAGTAGCTCTACTTATTGTCATGCATTACACGTGGAAACAAACGTTGAGACTCCTCAACGTTGGGTTGCTCATCAGCGTCATTGGTAGCTTTGCTTTTGAGCTTATTGTAGCTCTTATCATCAGACACCCAATACTTCCACCGTTTCGTGAATTTGTGAGCTTCACGAACATTCCGAAAGATTCAGGAGTGCTCAACTGGGATGAGAACCTACTTTTCCAAGGAGGCCCGATTCAAGGGTTCATGGGGAATCGAAACTTGTTAGGCTTTGTTGCACTGCTGCTGATAGTCACCAGTTTACTGTTACTAATTGATAAACAGATCAACATATGGTTAGGTCTGACCGGCATCATTCTTGGTTTGGTAGCTCATTTCCTGACACGTTCCGCAACCATAGGGTTAGCTTTGGCAGCAGTAGCAGTGATTCTTGGCGGCATCTACCTTATTAGGAAAACATCAGAAAAACGTAAACGACTCACCTCTTGGATTTTCGTAGCATTCTGCGTCGTCGCTGGAATCATTGCTTTGAAAAATACAGATCACTTGTTCAGTGCTTTTGATAGGGACCCAAACCTCACTCATAGGACCGACATCTGGCATCAGGTCATTACAGTCGCTCTACAACGCCCAGAAGGCTGGGGATGGGTCAGTTACTGGCCTGTGTGGAAAGCTCCCTTCAAAGACCTTATCACATTAGGTGGAGTTCCTGTCTCCCAAGCTCACAACGCTTTCTTAGACACCTGGTTGCAACTGGGACTTCTTGGTATAGGACTGCTCGTAGCTATTGCATTGCTTCTACTAAGTAGCTCATGGCGTTTAGTTGAACATTCACGAGCTGGGGAGAGCATTCTTCCTGCAGGATTGTTCCTGTTAGCTGGATGCTTGTTCTTCCAAGCCTTGACAGAATCACGGCTACTGTTGGAGGGGAACTGGGCATTACTGGTTGTCCTACTTACGTACACTCCACAGGTTTTCAGAAAAACACGCTTACAGCCGATAGTTGAAGTATGAGTATCAATGATGTAGAAACCCATGACACACACTCACTTTCTTTCGAACCAGGTGAGATGAAGAAGGTGTCATTAGGGTTCCGTGAGGTCAACGGTAAAGTAGAAATACTGGTTGCCTCCACAGGTGCTCATGATGACATTAATGAAATCACGAAGTTATTGGCGTTTGCGTTGGAGAAAATCCTCGAAGAGTGATATGGTCCCTGACGGATAACAAAAACGCCGTCTGTTAGGAATGCAACAATATGTGCCGACGTAAACCATACCCACGCTGTTCATCTCACGCCACCAAGCGTCTCAATAGTGCGCTTCAAACTGGTGATCCTGAGCTCATCAAGGAAGCCAAACGGGATTATTTTACGTCCCCTGCTGGTATTCGTGAGCTTCGTGAAGCTGGAAAAGAAGAACTTGCCAACAAGTACGCCCGTCGCCGTGAAGCTCTGATTGCACAAGCAAAGCGCCAAGAACTTGCAAGCAAGACACCTATTCGCTTAGCGTTGGACTTAGATGAAACAAGCGGTGGATTCATCGACTCCATGCGTGAAGAGCTTGCTCGTCGTGAAGGACTTACCCCTGAACAAGCAGCTGAGCGGTACCCTGTACCAAAGCATTACTCTCTTGTTGAATCAGGTTGGTTCAAAGATGTGACAGAGTTCATGTCTGTTTTCAAAGAAGCAGAAGCAAACGGTGTGTACACGAAAATGAGAGCTTTTGATGGTGTCAGTAAAACTCTCCGCAAGCTCGTAGACAACCGTGACGTTGAAGTGCATGTCGTGACAGCACGTAAGAACGAATGGAACGCTGACACCCGAGCATGGTTGCGCAAGAACCACATTCCATTCCGTAGCATCACCCACACTGAAGACAAAGAGAATGTCAAGAACATTGACGTGTACATTGATGACTCTGACAAGCAAATCAAAACTCTTACCAAGAATGGCAAAACAGTTATTGCCTTCAACAACGCATACAACGAAGATGTCCCATCCAAGTACCGTGTGAAAGCTTGGAAAGAAGTTCCAGCTGTACTAAAACTTATCAAAACAGCTCAATAATAATATGAGTTTGGCCTCCAATTCGTACAGAGTTGGAGGCCAAACTATTTAACAGGGAAACCTACTTCTCTGCATTGACTGTTGAGTTCTTCACAGTCACCGTAACAGGGCTGCTCTCACTCACATTACCTGCGCTATCCACAACGACAACGCTGAAATCAATCTTCGTTCCATTAGGTGCAAGTCCACTGTCCACAGTCAAACCCCATGTGCTTTTGTTTGCATTCAACGGGTCTTCAACAGCAACACGTTCCAGGTCATATGAGCCAATTTTTGTCTTCAAGTACACTTTCTCTGGTGTAACCTTCGGCGAAGAAGTTTTCACCGAAACTCTCAACTCAACATTCCCCTGAACGTATGAATCATCAGAAGGCGACACAACTTGGACCTTTGGAGCCTTCTTCGGATCACCCTTCAATGTGTGACTGGTAATCTTGAACATGAATTTACCCCAAGGAACAGCATTTCCAATGACCTGAGCTAAATGCTGCTGACCAACAGCAGAAGGATGGAAGAAGTCATGGTTTGAAATGTCAGCATTCGTGAGCTTTGTACGGAAAACAGCTCCATCATCAGTGAAACAGTTCTTCGTTGCATGGCAAGCCTGTGCGATAACATCATTCATCTGCGTAAGACGCTGCTCTAAAACTTTCTCCACCTGAACACGCTTAGCTGAGTCAGGCTCATTCAAGAGTAGGTAGCACAGACCTGCTTTATGCCAAGCTTCCTGCGCTTTCGGGTTGTTCTCATTCAAACGATACATTTGAACAACATTAGGGATAGAAGCAACAAAAATCTTCGTATCAGGTAGCTTTGTAGACAAGATGCGCAGGGCTTCCTTATATGAAGCAGCAATGCTTTCAGTGGCAGTGATGTTCTGCTCAGTGTAACCGCACAAATCGTTGGCACCAGCTAACATAGTTACCATTTCTGGTTTCTGCATTACAGTAACCTCAGCTTGCGCAGGTAAATCTTTCACAAGTGCACCATACTGAGCGTTATTCCATGCTTTTACATCCTGATGTGGATTCTTCTGCTCCAACTGTTCCTTCAAGCTGCCAGAAATGTCACCAGTAGCCCAAGAGTTCTGAGAACACTCACCAGCATGCAGTAGGCATGCATTATACGATTGGGTAATAGAATCACCCAACGCTGAGATGCTCAAAGGAGCTCTCATAGTAGGAGGCGTATCAGTTGAAGGGGAGCCGGCTGTCAAACAGATAGCGGTAAGAGCAGCAAGGATTACAGCAGATACGGTACGGAGTACTTTCATAAAGGGATGGATTTCTTAGATCAAAACGAGCAGGGATTAAGTGTAACAGAGAAGAGGAGGTAGACCTTCCAAATCGCGTTACCAATCTGTTATAAACAGCATTAAACCTTATCGTACGAAACTACGAAAATCATTGAAAATACCAGTATTTTACTGGGTAGGAGTAGACAAAAACAACCACTCATGGTACAATAGAGCTATGGGAAAAATTGTGGAAGAGACAATGCTGGTGATGGTGGACACCAAGAACAATAACAACAAGTTCTACCATGTCACACTTGGAGAAGACAACACTGTCACCAAGCGCTGGGGACGTGTTGGCGCTGACGGTGCAAGCTCTACTGAGAAGACAGGTCGCACAGGCTACGAGCGTGCAATTGCTTCTAAGGAGAAGAAGGGCTACAAGGTTTCACCTGTCACCAGTGTTGGTGTAACTGTCAAGGCTAAGTCCAACCACCTTGAAGAGGTTGCGAAGAACTTCCTCGCCAAGGACCCGAACGACTCCACCATTTCCAACCTCATCAGCCGTCTTGTTGCTTCCAACCAGCACCAGATTATGGAGCAGTCAGGTGGTCTCATCAAGGTTGATGATGACGGTACAGTGAAGACCGCTCTCGGCGTTGTTGACCTCAGCGCTATCAACGAAGCGCGCAGCCTTCTGAGTAAGTTGCAGACCAACACTCGGAACCAGGCTTCTGTCTTGGAAGACTACCTGACTATCATCCCGCAGAACATCGGTTACCGTCGCGGATGGGAGACCGAGTTCCTCAAGGCAGAAAATTTCGCTAAGCAGAATGACTTCTTGAAGCAGCTGGAAGACTCCGTTCAGTGGCGTAACACCACAAAGAAGGCATCGGACGAAGATAAGGATGACTTCGACCTGAACCAGCACGCTGACCTGTTCCGCATGCGTCTTACCCACCTGGACAACAACGGTGAGGAATTTGCTCGTATCAATAAGAAGTTCCTGGATTCCCGTCGTGACCGCCACGTTTCAGGTAACCTGCGACTTCTCAATGTCTACGAGGTTGAGGACATCAAGGGTAAGGAAGACTTTGAAGCCACTAAGGTGAAGTACGGCAACGTTCGTGAGAACTGGCACGGTACTCGTTCTGCTAATCTGCTGAGCATCCTGAGTAAGGGCCTCATTATCCCTGGTCAGGATAACCTGAAAGTTGCTCATGGTTCGATGTTTGGAAACGGAATTTACACCTCAAAAACGAGCACAAAGTCACTTAATTATTCGATGGGTTACTGGGATGGTAACCGTACAAACCAGAATGTTTTCATGCTTTTGGCTGACATTGTTATGGGCCACGAGTACCGTCCAACTCGTTACAGCCACGACATTCCTCGTAAGGCTCGTCAGGACGTTGGACTCTCTGGAAAGCCTTACCAGTCCATCCATGTCAAGGCAGGTACCTGCAACGTCATCAATGACGAAATGATTGTCTGGAAGACTGACCAGGTGAACATTACTCGTTTGTGCGAGTTCGGAGCGTAAACAAAGAGGAAGCTTCTATTTTCTGGAAGCTTCCTCTTTGTTTAGCTATTTGCTAAACACTGTATAAAGTTTAGTCAATAGCTAAACACTTATCGTATACTGTATGTGGTACAACTATCTATACGGTTTTTGTCTAAAGGTGTCACATGCGGTTTCAGGAAACGGTCAATGAATCCGTAAAGCACTTTGCTGATGTCATCTTTGATTTCAACTCGGTTATGTTTTCTCCACTTGTTGTAGAGTGTGTCAACATCTGTGATTTGGATAGGTTGCTCAGCCTTGCGTAGTTCTGGGAGAGCATAGTGGGCGAATTCTTCTACTGCTTGTTCTGCGTACATGGTATTCATCCTTTCTAACCTTAGTTGATTCGGTTATCTGAATATATTGTACTCCTGCATGATAGCATTGAATGTTTTTAGTGAGATTAGGATAAAACGAATGAACCAAATTATTACGATTCGTCGGAACCGTAATGGAATGCTTAGGTTCCTTTCTGGCTTGACATTAGCCATGCTAGGTTTCTATGTTGGACGTAACCTTTTCAATCATGGGCATTGGTATGTCACGTTACTTATTTGTTTATTCATCCTTGTTGAATTGTTGGTTATTACGAAATTTCGCGTTTTCAGTGCGGGAATAGGCGATAGCATTCGCATACTAACTAAGGACAGGATTCCAGTTGCTTTTGCATTGGATGATGACAATGTTTCGGAAATCCCAAGAGTTCCTCTTTCAGAAGTAACAGGTATTCTCATGCATCGTAAAAGCGGCCATAATGTGCTCACTTTTCAGGCGGGTCAAAACACTTTCACTCTTCCTGCTTTCACAAAAATGAAACCAGATCGGTTGAAATATGATGAGCAAGATTTCTTTGCAGAGTTTATTGATGCTTGTCATGTGCCAAATACTTTACCCGTAAAGAAAACAGATGACGGATTCATTTCTTTAGGCAAGAAGGAAGCAAAACGGTACTTGCAAATCAACGTTTTGGAAGTCATCCGCCCGAAGGACTAAATCCTGGGAGCTTGTTAGATATAGAACATGTCTACTGCTGTTGCTACGAAATGCTCCAAACCTAAAGGAGCTTACTGCCGTTTGCATAACCCTGAGCCAAAAGGATATCAGTCAGCTGAGCAGGCTTTGCAGAAAGCGGAGCAAGATTTTCATAAAACACATCCTGGTATTTCCTTTCAGAAGACCGATGAAACTCGTCATTTACCTGAGGGTGTTCCTGAGAAGATCACTGACCATATTGCGTTGAGCAACAAGCAGTTAGCTCATTTAAGCGATGAGCAGAAGAAAGCTTTGAATGGTTATACTGGTTTTGCCGCTGGTGTGTGCAATAGTATTCTCATTTCAAACGAATTCTCTTATGAATACTATGATGAAGCTCCATTATGGAAAGAAGCTCCTGGTGGAGCGTGTGACTTTGTTTCTCGTGAAGACTTAGTTGATTATATGGAAACAATTGACACTATCCTTGCTCCTCGTCAAACAGAACAACGAGTCGTATACCGAGGCATCCCAATTTATTCATCTCTTCATGATGAGATTGGCGCAAAGATTGGTAAGAAGCTCGCTTTTTCTGATGAAGAAGGGTTGATGGAAGGACTGAAAGCCTATTACAAGCCTGGTACTGTTATCAAAAACGAGACCTATTTATCTACGACTCATTCTGCTTTCTACGCTGCTGATAGGGCAGGTAATGAAACTGATACTAAAAATGATTTTTACCAGAGAAAGAAAGTTCCTCTGGGTATTATGTTTGAGCTAAAAACGAACGCTGGGTTAGATGTTACAGGAGCTGCCCGACATAATGCTTATGAACGCGAAGTCGTGTTACCTCGTGAAACATACTTCAAGGTTGTGAGCGTAGAAGTAAAGCCTGCGAAGTATGATACAGTTTCAGGCTTCGATCACATCAATGACCCTAATGACCGTGAGGCGGAGACTTTTACAAACCTTGCTGCTGTTGTGCAGATGGTGGAAGTTGATAAGAATGGTAAAGAGATTCACTCAACCCGTCCTCATCACCCAGAACGTCAGATTCGTGACATTATCCCTGAGTAATAGCTGAGTGCCATTTGTTAGGGATACAGTATGACTAATGCTGGTAATTCTAAATGCGGTAAAGCACCGGGAGAATATTGTCGTATTCACAATCCTGAACCTAATCAAAGCCAGGTTACGTCTGAATTATCAAGTAGCCCAGCAGCTCACGATATCCTCACTCCTCAGCCTCAGTCAAGCTTTTCTTCTCAGCTGAGTTTTGCTTCTTCCTTCGCTTCTTCTTCTTTTCAAAGACCAGGAGAGGTAAGAAAATTAGCTAGTGATGTTCCGTATCATTTGAAAGATCATATTGAAGGTAACTATGATGATGCTGAACACTCTTTTGCAGAACATCCTGATGAACGGTATGCTTTGATGCATTATGCAAGAGTTGGAAGTGGTGCAGCTTTATCAGAAATGTTTTGGCAGCGGCAAGACGAATATAAATATGACTTCGGCTCTGATGACTGGAGAGCTAAGGCTGATGTAAGTGGCTTCTCTTCTCGGGAACAGCTCATCAGTTATCTGCATTCATTAGATTCAGCGTTATCCACGAGGTCTCGTACCAAAAGAGTCGTATATCATGGGATGAATTTAGCCCATACTCAACGTCAAATGCAGGACCTTATTGGCAAAAGTCCTTCTCCTGAGGATAGAGCTGCTTGGCAGCAGGGGTTACAAGAATTGTATACTCCGGGTAGGGTCATTGATTTCAAAGGTTATTTGTCCACAAGTCGTTCAGCCCATCTTTCTGGTGGCTGGGCAACGGATAAGAGCCGCTCCAACAGCCCTATTCACGGTGTCGTTTTTGAGTTGAAAACAAATGCAGGTGTAGACATTACTGGCTTATCTAATGATAAGTTTCCATATTCTACTGAACGTGAAGTACTTCTACCCCGAGAAACGCGGTTCAAAGTTGTCAACGTTGAGATATATCCTGCTGAGTATAAGACAGAAGCGGGTATAGAAGAACCCAATCCATGGCATGCTAACTATTATCAGACGAAAGAAAATTATAGGAATCTTTCCGCTATTGTTCAGCTGGTTGAAGTGGACATAGAGGGTAATCCTATTCATAATCCGAAGGATAAACATGTTCCTTCTATCTCAGTGGAAGAGGCAGTCCCTCAGTTGACAAAAGCTCAGAAAAAAGAAGCTGCGCAGTATAAAAGTCAAAACCGTTGGAGTGGTTTGAGAAAAAGGTTAGGTTTTAAATAAGGAATGCGGCTGGTACCCTCACTTGGTACCAGCCGCATTCCTTTATGCGTTTCGTATCTTCCGCTTGTTTGCTTTGTCTACAAGCTTGTTATATTCAACAACTTGTAGAAGCGCTGCACGGAGAGCATCTTCCAGGAATGCGCCGTCCTGGTTGCGGTAGTCTGTGGTGACTGTGATGTGCTCACCATTCACAGTGAAACGAATGAAGTTCGCCTCTGGACGCTGTGAAGCGGGAGCGGTCTTGCCGAGGTGGAGTGTTACGTTTTTTGACATGGTTATCCTTTCAGTTGGTGGTAATTGACTGAAAAGATAAATTTGTTATTACATGTCGTTTATTGTAGCACTTTCTGTAAGGACTCGTCAAGAGTCATCCAAAAGTATCGGCAAGAATTCTTGAAACTTAGTACAGTGCAAGCTTTCTCTCCTGAAAAAGATTCTTGCGATACGATAGATAAAGTACACGTCAAAGGAGAACTGACATGACTTATCAAGGATTACATAACGCCGAAGCATATGAACGTGCAAAAGAAGCTGAGGAGAATGCCGCTCGAGATGCTTTAATTGCAGCTGCTCGTAGTGAACTGACGTGGGAACCAATTTCGCTGGAGCAGTTCTTGTTCAGAGTGGCAAAGCATGCACAGGTTGATTTACTTGCTGCGAAACGAGCTCTGTCGTACCTGAGAAGCTACAATGAGGCTGACTACGTGTTCGGTGTTGGAGTGACCAAGAAAGTCCGTCAGAATGGCTGAGAGCAAAAAGGTAAAAATTCCTACTGCTGGGTATTCATCTGAACTGATTCCTAAAATCTTCTTAGTTTTCTCTGCTGTGCTTCTTCTTATCGCAGCATCTATAGGGCACCCTTTTGACCTTGGCTGGACTATTGTTGCTGCTCTGAACTTCGCTTTGCAAACAGGGATGCTCATTTGGACATTGTTTTTCAAGTCCACACTTACTGTTGAAGTCGTTGACGGTAAACCTGTTGCGGTACGGGAGAAAAAACAGCGGATTCTTTTGTCAGAGGTTACGAACATTCAATGGAAGAAGATTGGTCGTTCTTTCCAATTGCATCTTACCAAACCTGGTTCAGATGATGAGATGACAAGTAAAGCAATTATCTATTTGAGTGGTGAATCAGGTGTGCATTTGGTTCGTAAGAACAAGCTTTCGTTACTGAGTGAAACAATGCAAGCTACATCAGCTCCTCGTTCTGGCATTAAATATAAGCATGAAAAGCCAGCGTATTTCTTCCCGGACCAGGCTGATTATCAGTGGGGACAGACAGCTTCTCTTGGAGTAAATGAAGCGATAACTGAGTTGGGTCGGTATGTCAAATAGTCAGAACTTTTGGGTTCTCTGATAGGATGGATGATTATGACAGATTTTAAAAACATCAATGTAGGCGATAAGGTTGAACTCGTATTCAATAATGGAGACCGTATTAGTGGTGAAGTAACAACTCGAGCCATTTCAGACACCATCCGCTTGCAGACAGTATTCGGTGGTGATACGTTTATCTCTCTTCATCAAGTCAAAGAGGTTCAGGTACTTACCCCTCGTGTAAATCGAGAGCCGTTCGAACCAGAAGGTGAGGGTTACATCTGGGGGTATGTGGACTTAGGGAATGCTCGCCATGCCGTATACCGTTCTCCTGATAAATGGTGGAGTTACAAAGGCAAGATGGGTTCATGGGAGCGTCTGTATGACAAGGTAACGGATGACAACTACGATAAGCCGTTTACTTTTGTTCGTCTGATTGAAGCTGAACCTGACACTGAATAAGTTATGTCGATGAAGCGCTTAGTCCAGCAGCTTGTTGGATTAAGCGCTTTTCTCTTTTCTGAGGTGTTTCACAGAACATTGCTATGGTTTATATACGTACAAAAACAAGTTAGGGGAAAACCTTGGTAGGTTTTATCATCTTCGCTATCCTCGCAGTCGTTGCGGTGGTTGTGTGGCTTAGATCAGCAAAGAAAAGCAACAAGCTTCAAACACGTGTCTCAGGTGGTGTCGCAGCAGCCTTAGGATTAACAGCATTCGGTATCCTGTTTGCTCATAGCGCATACACACAGGACCCAGGTGAGGCTGTTGTTCAGCGTGACACTATTACAGGTAAGATTGTTGGTCAGACCGTTACAGAAGGTTTGTACTTCAAAGCTCCTTGGGTTGACACAGTGATGTTCAACATCCGTAATCAGAAGGTTTCCTTCGCTGGTAACGCTCAGTCTGGTTATGCTGACAATACTGGTGGAGCTGCTGATGGTTCACAGATTACTGTTCAGGATGCTGATGGTGTTTCTTCTAACATTGATATCACTTTACGTTACTCTATCAAGGGTGACTCTGTAACTGAGATTTACCGTCAGTTCAAGGATGAGGAGAACTTCAAGAACTCCTTCATTACGCAGGACATCCGTTCAGTGGTACGTAACGTTCCAACGAAGTTCAGCACTCTTGACTTGATTACTCAACGTGGCAAGATTGAGAAGCAGATTCTTGATTCCTTGGAAGACCGTTGGAAGAAAGAGGGAGTTGTCATTGACTCCATCAGTTTGCAGGAAATCCGTGTCCCTGACAGCGTTCGTGAAGCATATGCGAAAGCACAGGAAGCTCAAATCAACGTTGAGAAAGAACGCTCTAACCTTGAAGCAGCGGAAGTCTCCGCCCAGCAGAAAGTTGCTAACGCAACAGCTGAAGCGAAAGCTAACAAGATTCTAGCCGCTTCCTTGTCTGACCCTGTTTTGAAGCAGCGATACCTTGACGCTCTTTCCGAACTTGGTAAAGACGGTAATGTCGTGGTTGTTCCTGAAGGATTCAACGGAATGTTGAACCTTAACAAGAAGTAAGTAAAACGTTATAGAAAATGGCAGAACCTGTAAATTCAGGTTCTGCCATTTTCTATAAACTGTATCGTTATCAACGTCTACGCGGTGTACGCCGAGTTCTTCTCCGAGACTTCACTCTGGTTGACTCAGCGGCGAAGGCTCTCCATGCGAAGTATTTCATCATAGTAGGAGGGAATGGTTCAGGGTTTGGATTTGACCGGCATTTCTTCACAACAGTAATAACGCCATTATCGTACTCCCAAAGCCCACATCCCTCGGGTATTTCTTCAGGAGTGAGCAAACCTTTCGGAGTTAAGTACACAAATCTGTTCACAACAGATTTCCATGCTCGTCTTTTATCTTCGGTATCACGCCGAAAATCCGCTTTGGAAACTTTCATTTCAATAGCAGTGATAGCTTGACCTTCAAACATGAGGAAATCAATTCTTCGTGTGAGTTTCGCATCCTGCCAGTTGTATCCATCAGGAACCTCAGCATCGTAATCAAGCCCTGACTTGTCATAAATGCGCTTCATTCGTGGGTTACTCAACGCACGGGCAGCTCGGGAAAGTCTTTCAGCATGTAAATCAGGCATTGTTACTTCTGCAAGAATAGCTGCTTTGTTATGTTTCGCGCGAAGTGCTGCGTAGAAAATCTCTTCTTGTTCTCTCATTAACCTAAAAATCCCGATAGTTGCGTATACTCTCAACTATCGGGATTTAGGCTGCCTGTGATTAGGCGTTGTAAATCTTGTCGTATTCTTTCTCAATGATGTTCTGGTGCTCAAACTCATCATATCCGTGTTCTTCCCAAGCCTGCTTGACATCCTCAGCAGTGATGGTCTCTTTCTGTGGGAGAAGATGTCCGAAGCAGTAATCAAGTCCACCGTCTTCGTCATTTGAGGTGAGTTCGTCAAACTTCTCACCGTAATGCCATGTTCCATCCGTGTACCAAAGAACTAAGCTCGTCGCAAAGACGTTAGTCCCGTCAGGGAGTTCAACGTTCAAGCCCCAGTAATTCTCTTCCTGGTTAGTAGCAAAACGAAGCAAATGCTCAGGGGTTCCTTCATACAGCGCTTCCTGCTGAGGAGCATCCTCATCAGTGCCGTAGAAGTTTGTTGAGACTTCGTGGTCATAGACAAGAACCAAAGCGTCATCGTCAGCGAAGAACATTTGCAATGTCTGCCCGCCACCGTCATCCCAGTGAGCAACAGTAGCGCCTTCAACAGTAGTGAACAGCTCATCAAAGCTGTATGAGCTACCAACTTGACTGTCAATAGCGGCTGTCAGTTCAGCTCGCTTTTTCAGTTCAGCTGGAGCTGGAAGGGTTTCAAGAAACTTTGCAATTTTTGTCTCAGTCATGTTGCTCCTATCGGATGTTTTTCGGTATGTCTATAAAGCTATGGTATCATATTTACATGAGATTCTTACTCCCACTTATTTTCGTCATCGTTGTAGCATTCCTGGCTTGGGCTGCTTTCAATTTCATTCGTGGTTCTTCATCTGGTTCAGGTGGGAACAGAGGTGCAGGCGGTTCGGATGGAGGAAACTACACGAATAACTTCACCAGTGATTCCTCAGACAACCATCACAGCGGCCATTACGGAAGCTCTGGCGGTGGTGACTTCGGCGGAGGAGATTCAGGTGGTGGAGACTCTGGTGGGGGCGACGGTGGTGGTGGCGGAGGCGACTAAGCTTCTCCCCATTAAATAGTTGAAGGCGGTAACAGCGTGATGTTGTTACCGCCTTCAACTATTTAATACTCAGTGCGAGTTGTGCTTTCTTTCCACACATTGAAAGGACTTACAGCATTTTCAATTCTCAGATGCTCAGCAACATCTCCAGCTGCAAGCTTCTCGTAGAACGCTGCGTCATCAAAGCCAGCATCAGCTGCATCATGGCGGTCAGCAGCGAACACAATGCGGTCAACACGTGACCACAATGCAGCGCCTAAGCACATGGGACATGGTTCACAGGAAGAGTACAGAATGCATCCTTCCAGACTAAACGTTTCCAACTGACGGCATGCTTCACGAATAGTATTCACTTCTGCATGCGCAGTCGGGTCATTCGTTGTCGTAACTGAATTACCGCAAGCGATTACTTTGCCAGACGGGGTGACAATAACTGCTCCGAACGGCCCACCATTACCTGAATAGACGTTATCCATTGCGGTACGAATAGCAAGCTGGATGTAGTAACCATCGTAGTCGTCATTCATTGTCATCACTCTCCACTTTGCCATTCAGGTTCCAGAAAGGCTTTTCAAACTCAGGCTGGATAAGCTTCCAGATGCTGTCAGAAATCTTCTTTTCAGAAGACTCATTGTAGTGACCACCGCTATGACGGCTGAACAGCATACCTACAAGCTTCTTATCCTGCTGCTGTACTGCAAAAGCATAGTCCTTCTGAGTGAAGCCATCAGGAAGAGAGGCAATTACGCTGTTATACGTGTTCTCTACTTCCTCACGCAGAGCAGCGAACTCTGCCAGAAGGTTGTCGCGGGTGCGTTCAACGAAGTCAATGAACTCCTCAGGAAGGTCCTTCAACCAGCTGTCAAAGTCGTTACCACTAACAAGCATCTCCCAGATACGACGTGAAGATGCGCCAGTGATGATGCGATGAAGCTGAACGTAGTCGGCCTGCTTAATCTTCACACGAGTGTCAGTGTTCAGGAAGTGCACAACCATACCCTCAGCGTTCTCACGCGGAGTTGCAGTAAGCGCCTCAGCAAGGTTCGTGTACTGGAACTGCTCAACCTTGTTCCACTTCCACTCATCAATCTGGGATGCAGGCTCGCTGACACCAGTCTCAATGTTTACACGGGCAATCAGGATAAGGTCATCCATCTCACCGTAGTTCAGCACAATACGGTTGGTCGGGTAGATAATCTCCCAAATGTACGTGTAGCCCTCAGCAGGCTCCCACTGACCGTCATACAGCTCCAAGTAACGCGCCGTTGCATGCTGAGCCTGCTCAGAAGCAAAGGAACCACGAGTGGAGATGTTCAGCGTGCCATCAGGAGTGCGGTAAGAGATACCCATGCTACCGTCAGCCTTATCGGAGACAATAGCAGGACCAGTCAGAAGAGCCTGGTCAACATCAGGCTCGTTGTGGTTGAAGAACTTACCCAGAGGACGGGAAACAATTTCCTTTGTCTCAGCGTCGACAATAAGACCACGTGCTGCCAAAGTTGCAGGGTTCCAAGCGCGCTCAAACTGAGCGACCTGTGAGTAGTCGTAAATCTCCAACGGCAGAGTAGGGTGTACCTGCTTATTGATGTGCTTTGCTGCGAATGCTGCATTCCACATTTCCTTCGGAGCAATGTCATAAATAGTTGACATGGAAAATCGTTACTTTCTGTGCTTCTTCAATGGATCAATTCGTACTGATAATAGCAGATATAAGCATCTTCGTCAACTGGTAGGAGGTCTTTCCTGCTTTGACAATGCCTGAACTGATATACTTTAGTAGCAGTAGTGATGTGACAATATTGTCACATTGGCCTCATGCAACAATATTGTCACTTGCAACCTATTGGAAAGGCTATCATGTCCTTAGCAGAAGATGAACGAACACAACGATCCCGCGAAGCTGCCAGAGAGCGTTCTCGAGCGAAATCGATAAAGTTTGCAAAGATGAATGCAGAGGCTCGTCGTCTTTCGCAGGAAATGTCAGAAGAAGGATTGCCTCTCAGTATTTGGGCAGAAGAAATCAAACGGCGTTCAGGAGAACACGAGTACATTCTTCACATCCTTCATAATCTTGAAGGGGAAGTTCATTACTCTTTGTCTAATGTTACAAGACTTCCAGGCTTGCAAAGCGCAGACCCTCAGTATCTTTCAGAATACACGCCTTACTCCATCCCTAAGAGTGTTGAACTTGACGAAGAAGTACTACGCCAGTACAATAAGTGGTCAATACTGAATACTCAGCGTGCATATGCTACACAAGCTTACATCCAGTCACAGCTTGATTCAGGAAACGAGATTCTCGTACGTAAGCCTGACGGAACAGTCGAAGTAGTTGGATTTTCTTCATGAATGAACCAACAACATTAACATTATGGAGACCTGTTGGTCCAAAAGAGTTAGCTCTCATTGCTCAATCAGGTTACCAAGAATTTCCGCCTCGCTTACCAGACCAACCTATCTTCTACCCTGTTCTCAATGAGGATTATGCAAGGAAGATAGCTTCAGGTTGGAACGCTAAATATGATGGTGGCGGGTTCGTAACGCAGTTTCAGGTGGAAAAACGCTTCATTGACCGCTACAAGGTCCAGCAGGTTGGCGGAGCAACAATTTTGGAATACTGGATACCTGCTGAAGACTTAGATGACTTCAACGAACATATCGTCGGATTCATTGAAGTCATCGCTGAATACCCTTCGGTTTAAAGTTGAGCTGAGTCCACTCAACTATTTTTCGTCAAAATGACCTCTATTGAAAAAATGGTGTATGCTGTCATCATAAGTTCAACGAAAGGGTAACATAAAATGGCTCGTACAATTGGTATCGACCTTGGAACCACAAACTCAGCTGCTGCAATCCTTGAAGGTGGAGAAGCGACAGTCATTGCAAACGCGGAGGGTGTTCGCACCACCCCATCCATCGTCGCATTCACAAAAGATGGTGACACGCTCGTCGGTGAAACCGCAAAACGTCAGGCAGTCACCAACGTTGACCGCACCATCCGCTCTGTAAAGCGCCACATGGGTACCACTTGGTCAACCACCATTGAGGGCAAGAAGTACACTGCTCAGGAAATCTCTGCCCGTATCCTCATGAAGCTCAAAAAGGATGCAGAGACCTACCTTGGTGAAGATGTTGACTCCGCTGTCATCACCGTTCCTGCCTACTTCAATGACGCTGAGCGTCAGGCAACCAAAGAAGCTGGCGAGATTGCTGGACTGAAAGTTCTCCGTATCGTCAATGAGCCTACCGCCGCAGCAATTGCGTACGGTCTTGACAAGGTAAAAGAGTCCGAAACTGTTCTCATCTACGACCTCGGTGGTGGAACCTTCGACGTGTCCCTTCTTGACATTGACAAAGACTCTGATGATGGCTTCGCAACCATTGAGGTACGCGCAACCGCAGGTGATAACCGACTCGGCGGCGATGACTGGGACAAGGCCCTGGTTGATTACATCAACGAGCAGTTCAAGGCTGCTTCTAGTGTTGACATCACAGGTGACAAGATTGCTCAGCAGCGTATCCGCGAGGGTGCAGAGCAGGCTAAGAAAGAGCTTTCCAGCGGTAGCAGCACAAGCGTTCAGCTCCCGTATATCTCTCTCACCTCTGAGGGTCCTCTGAACTTGGATGTTACTATTACCCGTGCGAAGTTTGAAGAGTTGACCAAACCTCTCCTTGACCGCACTAAGAAGCCATTTGAGCAGGTTCTTGCCGATGCTGGTATTACCACAAGTGACATTGCGAATATTATTCTTGTTGGTGGTTCAACTCGTATGCCTGCTGTTGTTGACCTGGT